>Ga0208243_1000216_pt1 | contig 41502 bp, 39 predicted proteins | sample Subbio2Aug_QV12A_FD_184826 | JGI IMG/M metagenome (GOLD analysis project Ga0208243, IMG submission 184826) | Serpentinite rock and fluid subsurface biosphere microbial communities from McLaughlin Reserve, California, USA - CR12Aug_QV12A (SPAdes) | ecosystem: Environmental > Terrestrial > Deep... | reverse complement strand
TCGATTTATACACGCGTTTGATCAAACCAAGTCATTTCGATCCATCTAAAAAATATCCGGTTTTAGTGTATGTTTACGGCGGACCGCATGCGCAAATGATTACCAATTCTTTCCTTGACGGCGCCAATTTATGGATGTATTGGATGGCTGAACAAGGCTATTTGGTATTCACCATAGACAACAGAGGTTCGGACAATCGCGGTTTTGCTTTTGAAAGCATCATCCACGCCAATTTAGGCAATAACGAAATGGACGACCAATTAAAAGGTGTGGAATACTTAAAATCGTTGCCTTATGTTGACGGCAATCGCTTGGCGGTTCACGGCTGGAGTTACGGAGGTTTCATGACCACTTCCCTAATGTTGCGCAAACCTGACACCTTTAAAGTAGGCGTTGCCGGCGGACCGGTAATCGATTGGAAATGGTACGAAGTGATGTACGGCGAACGCTATATGGACACCCCTGTGGAAAACGCCAAAGGATTTGAAGAAAACACCGTATACAATTACGTGAAAAACTTAAAAGGTAAATTATTGCTAATTCACGGCACCAGCGATGATGTAGTGGTAGAACAACACAATTTATCCTTAGTAAAAAAGTTTGTGGAAGCCGGGAAGCAAGTCGATTATTTCCCTTACCCGATGCACAAACACAACGTAACCGGCAAAGACCGAGTGCATTTGATTCAAAAAGTATTGAACTACGTGATTGAGAATAATAAATAATATCAGAAGCTAATCCCGCTATTCGTTACAATCTTTTTATTGTTTTGTCACCCTAAGCGCAGTCGAAGGGCTTTTCATCTAAACAATAAAAAGGATTTCCACTACTATCGGGGCTAAAAAAATCCCAAATTCCGACACAAGTGTTGGAATTTGGGATTTCATCTTTTAAAACGTTTACCTTTAGGTTTTCTGTGGTTTCTTTCTCGCCGCAGGAAATAAAACATTGTTTAAAATCAAACGAAAACCCGGAGAGGTTGGATGTAAATCTAAAACGGTTGGCGCATCACCTACTCTATGCTGGTAATCTTCAGGATCGTGACCACCGTAAAAAGTGAAGAATCCTTTTCCTTTTTGACCGTGAATATAACGGGCTTCATCGTTGAGCTCGTTCTTGCCCAAAATTAAAACACTCGATTTGATCAACTCGCTGTCGAAAGCCGTGGTTTGTCCCATAAAGCCTTTCACCAACTGCGTGTGGTTTTGACACAACATACTCGGAATCACATCCCATTTAGCGGAGAATTCCATCAAAGTAAAATAATCTTTTTCAAAGGGAATACGGCGCTTCTCCGTCATATCAATATCCGAAAACTCATAATGTTCCGGTTTTCTGTCTAAAATAAAATTCTTAAAGGCAAAAGTATTGTTGTAGTCGATTTGCGCTTGGTAATTGGCATCGCTGTTATCGCCATCAAACATGGGCTCGCAAATGTCCACTCCTTCCGCCGAAAGCGCAATATCAAAACTATCCGTAGCCGAACACATAGCGAACATAAAACCGCCACCAATTACAAAGTCGCGTATTTTTTTGGCCACAGCCAATTTTTCTTGTGATACTTTGTTGAAACCCAATTTTGCGGCTAAAGCTTCAGCCTCTTTCTTTTGCTCAATGTACCATGGCGCATTGCGGTAAGCTCCGTAAAATTTCCCATACTGACCGGTAAAATCCTCGTGGTGTAAGTGCAACCAATCGTATAAAATGAGTTGGTCGCTCAGCACTTCTTCATCATAAATCACTTTAAACGGAATTTCGGCATAGGTCAGCACCATCGTTACTGCATCATCCCAAGGTTGTTTGCCCGGAGGTGAATAAACGGCTATCTTCGGCGCTTTCTCTAAAACTACCGTTTCCATATTTTGTGACGGACTCGAAATATCGTCTAAAATGGACTGCATTTCGGCATCTGAAATCACCTCAAAACTCACACCTCGAATTTGACATTCTTTGCGAATTTCGGGTGCATCAGGCAGTAAAAAAGCACCACCTCGATAGTTGAGTAACCAACTCGCTTTGTATTGCTTGTCGAGAGCCCAGTAGGTAATACCGTAGGCTTTAAGATGGTTTTTCTGCGCTACTTCATCCATCGGCAACAATAAAAAATTGGCCTTGGCGGAAAAGGAAAGCAATAGGAAGAAAATGTAAAGTGACTTTTTAAACATTCAAAGCAATATTTTACCCAAAGATAACCCATTTTCTGTGAAAATAATCATAAAAAAAATCCCGACGGAATCGGGATTGTTATTTTAAAACGGAACGTCGCTATCGTCGTCTTCTCTGTTGATGTTGCTGCCGAAAGCCTCATTTGGTGAGGGTAAATTCTTGGTAAAAAACGGGTTGTCATCACTGTTCATGCGCGAAGGCAAATCGTCGAAACTGCTGCCGTATTCTTCAAGATTGTCAAATTTACCCAAACTACCGATAAATTTGAGACGGATATTTTCCAAAGAACCATTACGGTGTTTAGCGATAATGAACTCGGCTTGACCGGCGGTTGGTGATTGTTCTTCATCGTCCCATTCGTCGATTTTGTAGTATTCGGGACGGTAGATAAACGAAACGATATCGGCATCTTGCTCAATCGCACCCGATTCACGCAAGTCGGACAACAAAGGTCTTTTGCTCGAACCACGCGTTTCTACGGCACGGGAAAGCTGTGATAAGGCAATTACCGGTACTTCCAACTCTTTGGCTAAAGCTTTTAAGTTTCGGGAAATGGTTGAAATTTCTTGTTCGCGGTTTCCGCCGCCTTTACCGTTACTACCTCCGGCTGTCATCAACTGAAGGTAATCCACTATAATCAATTTGATTCCGTGTTGGGAAGATAAGCGTCGGGCTTTTGCTCTTAAATCAAAAATAGAGAGTGACGGTGTGTCATCAATGTAAAGTGGTGCTTTTTCGAGGTCTTTTACTTTGGTGGACAATTGCTCCCATTCGTGTTTTTCCAGCTTACCGGTGCGCAATTTCTCGGAAGACAAACCGGTTTCAGAGGAAATCAAACGAGTAATCAACTGTACAGAGGACATCTCCAAAGAGAAAACAGCTACCGGTTGGTTGAAATCGATAGCCATGTTACGCGCCATCGACAAAACGAAAGCCGTTTTACCCATACCCGGACGAGCAGCAATAATAATTAAATCCGATGGTTGCCAACCGGAAGTCACTTTGTCCAATTTTTCAAAACCGGTGGGAATACCACTCAAACCTTCTTTATTGGCAATTTCTTCAATTCTTTTCTTGGCTTGGATTACCAAACTTTGAGCGGTTTCGGAACTTCGTTTGATGTTGCCTTGTGTTACCTCATATAGTTTGGATTCGGCTTTGTCTAATAAATCAAATACATCGGTCGATTCGTCGTAGGATTCTTCAATGATTTCCGAAGAAATTTTAATCAAACTTCTTTGGATGTATTTCTGTAAAATAATTCTGGAGTGAAACTCAATATGAGCAGAAGAAGATATTTTTTGAGTAAGCTGAATCAAATAGAAATCGCCTCCTGCCAATTCCAATTTCCCATTCTTTTTAAGTTGAGCGGAAACTGTTAACAAGTCAATGGGCTGCGAATCGGTGAATAACTGAAAAATAGCTTCAAAAATATGTTTATGGGCGTCTTTGTAAAAAGCGTCGGGTTGGAGGATATCGATGACCTCATCAACCCCTTTTTTATCGATCATCATGGCGCCTAAAACCGCTTCCTCTAAATCGAGCGCCTGCGGTGGTAGTTTTCCTTTTTCTAAATTGATGATGGTAGTTTTATCTACTTTAATCGGGTTAATATTTCTGAGATTTTCCATAAAACGAAAGTAACCAATTTAGTCAAATTAATAGGATTGAGTTATTCAAGAAAGATGTTTATAAGTTTACTTTTTTTGTTGATAACCCAAAAAAAATCCGAAACCATAGGGCTTCGGATTTAAATTAAATTTTGTAAGAATTTATTCTTTGAATTCGCCCATTTTGCTGTATTTATCCATCCTTTGCGACACTAATTCATCTGTTGATAAATCTTTCAATTCGTTAAAGGCTTTCATAATATACTGTTCTACTGTTTTGAAAGTAGTTTCTTTGTCGTAATGTGCTCCGCCAAGCGGTTCCGGAATAACATCGTCTACCAACTTCATTTTTTTCATGTCGGTAGAAGTCAGTTTTAAAGCTTCGGCAGCTCTTTCTTTATACTCCCAACTTTTCCACAAGATAGAGGAACAAGATTCGGGAGAAATTACCGAATACCAAGTATTTTCCATCATGAGCACTCTGTCGCCAACTCCGATACCTAAAGCACCGCCGGAAGCTCCTTCACCGATAATTACACAAATAATCGGTACTTTCAAGCGAATCATTTCCAAAATATTTCTGGCAATTGCTTCGCCTTGTCCGCGCTCTTCAGCTTCTAATCCGGGATAAGCCCCCGGAGTATCGATTAAAGTTACCACGGGAATATTGAATTTTTCAGCCATTTTCATCAAGCGAAGGGCTTTGCGATACCCTTCCGGACTGGCCATCCCAAAGTTGCGCAATTGACGCATTTTAGTATTAATCCCTTTTTGTTGCCCGATAAGCATAAACGACTGACCGTCAATTTTTCCTAAACCGCCAACCATGGCTTTGTCATCCTTGAAATTTCTGTCGCCGAATAATTCTAAGAAAGTACCTTTGGTTAAGTTAGTGATGTGTTCTAAAGTGTAGGGACGGTTTGGATGGCGAGACAATTGTACACGTTGCCAAGCGGTTAAGTTTTTATAGATTTTTCTTTTAGTTTCTTCTAATTTTTTCTCTATTTGTTTGCAAGTGTTCGTCACGTCTACATCAGACTCTTGACCGATTAACTGGCATTTATCTAGTTGATCTTCTAATTCCTTGATAGGGAGTTCAAAATCTAAATATTCCATAGGTTGTTAGTTTTGTTTAAACGAATAGCAAATATAAAATTTTAAATTGTGATTAAAAGCAATTCCGGCAGATTAGTTTTAAACAATCCAAAGCCAAAAAATGTTTTTATGAAACTGCTTTTTTTCTGCTTTTAATAAAGGCATTCAAGAGTACGGTTGATAAAATTATGAGGGCACCAATATAAAATCCGAAGCTCATTTTTTCCTTTTCTTCAAAAATCAATACTGCTAAAATGATCCCGTAAATTGGTTCTAAATTAATAGTCAACATAACCGTGTAAGGACTTAAAAACCTCATCACAGAAGTTGAAGCAATAAAGGCATATGCGGTGCAAATGGAACTCAAAATAAGCAAATAAATTAGATTTCTCGCAGATAGATGAAAAAACTCCATTGTAAAACTATCCATAAAAAACAGTAAAAAAGAAAAAAAGAGTACTCCTCCACTGAGCTCATAAAATGAAATTACTGCTGCATCATATGTTTTTACCAATCGACTATTGATAACCGCAAACAAAGCTGATAAAAAAGCTGACGTTAATGCTGTGATTATACCTAAGAAATAATTGCCTTCAACATTAAAAATAATATATAACCCAATTACAACCAACAGTCCAAAAAACACTTCGTAAGGCACTATCTTCTTGCCATACAATATGGGTTCTATGATAGAAGCAAACAAGGCACCTGTGGATAAACAGGCCAAGGTAATAGAAACATTCGAAATTTTTATGGCATGAAAAAAAGTAAACCAATGCAGAGCAATAATCAATCCTGAGAACAAAAACTGGAGTAATATTCTGGTTGGGACTCTGAGTGACCGTTTTTGATAATAAAGATAAAGAGCTATGAACCCTACTGCAAATAACATACGAAACCAAACCAATGGCATCGCATCCAAAGTAATCAGGGCACCTAGTATGGCGGTAAATCCCCAAATGAATACAATCAAATGAAGTTGAAGATAGCTTTTTAAGTTATCGCTTGGCATTCCGCAAGAGGTAAAGAGCTAAAATTCCGAAGACAATATTAGGTGTCCAAACAGCTAACAATGGCGGTGCTGTAGATTTTTCGGCTAAAACACCGAATACCTTATCCAAAAACACAAAAGCGAAAGCCAGTACAATTCCGATAGCCAAGTTGGCTCCCATTCCACCACGTCTTTTCATGGCCGAAACCGCAACCGCAATAATGGTTAAAATAAAGGCCGAAACCGGGATACTGTATTTTTTGTAAAGCACCACTAAATAAGTGTTAATATTAGAAGAACCTCTGGCTTTTTCTTTGTCAATAAACTTATGCAATTCGTTAAGCGGTAGTGTTTCTGCTATGTAAACCACCGGTGTTAAATCTTCCAAATCGAAATTAAAAACCGTGTCTTTTTTTTCAGCCGATTCAATGATGTCTCCCATAGCTCCTACTTTACGCTTGGTGTAATTGAACAAGGAGTAATTTTTCTCCTTTTCATTCCATTTGATTCTGCTGGCAATGAGTTTGTATTTCAATTGATCCCCTTCGAATTTCTCCATAGAAAAATTGAATGCTGTCTTCGAAATCTCATTAAAATTGCTCACAAAAATATATTCGTCTTTGCTGATTTGTCGGAATACATCGGAGTTGTCTCTTACTTCATTCTGTCCGTTTCCAATGAGGTATTTATATCGGAAACTTTTGAAACCGGCGCTGGCACTCGGCACGAGAAAAATACTCATGATTAAAGCAAAAATTGAAACAATAGTTGCACCGATGATATAAGGTCGCATAAAGCGACTAAATGATATACCTGAACTTAAGATAGCGATAATCTCAGTATTGTTGGCTAGTTTTGAAGTAAACCAAATCACCGACAAAAACAAGAAAATGGGAAATAACAAATTGGCAAAATAAATGGTAAAGTCCAGATAATATAGTGCAATTTCTTTGAACGGCACTTTGTTTTCAATCATACGATTGACTTTCTCCGAAACATCAATTACAATTCCGATAGGAATAAACATCAGTAACATTACGGAGAAAGTTACCAAGTATCGTTTTAAGATGTATTTGTCAATTATCTTGAGCATAAATGATTGTTTGATGTTGTTTAAAATTGTTTTAACCTTAAACTTATAAACCCTTTTAAACTTTTATAATCTCTGGCTCATTTGTTTTACCATCATATCTTTCCAAGTTCTGAAATCACCGGCTAAGATATGTTTTCTGGCTTCACGAACCAACCACATATAAAACCCTAAGTTGTGTATGGTGGCGATTTGTTTTCCTAAAAACTCGTTTGCGGCAAACAAATGACGTAAATAGGCTTTAGTATACTCGGTATCCACAAAAGTATGGCCCATTTCATCGATGGGAGAAAAATCATCTTCCCATTTTTTATTTTTGATATTAATGGTACCGTTAGCTGTAAACAACATTCCGTTTCGGGCATTTCGCGTAGGCATAACACAATCAAACATATCAATGCCTAAAGCGATATTTTCCAAGATGTTGATCGGTGTTCCGACACCCATCAAATACCTGGGTTTGTCTTGTGGTAAAATGGCTGTTACGACTTCGGTCATGGCGTACATCTCTTCGGCAGGCTCGCCAACTGATAAGCCCCCGATAGCATTGCCTTGTGCTCCGGCATTGGCTATATATTCGGCAGATTGTTGGCGCAAATCTTTATAAGTACTCCCTTGAACAATAGGGAAAAAAGTTTGGTCATAACCGTACTTGGTAGGCACTTTTTCCAAATGCTTAATACAACGATCCAACCAGCGATGAGTCATGTGCATCGAACGTTGGGCATAACGATAATCACAAGGATATGGTGTACATTCGTCAAAGGCCATGATGATATCCGCACCGATACTGCGTTGAATTTCCATCACATTTTCGGGGGTAAACACATGGTAAGAACCATCGATATGCGACTTAAATTTTACGCCTTCCTCCTTAATTTTTCGATTGGCTGAAAGAGAATAAACCTGGTATCCGCCGCTATCCGTTAAAATATTTCGGTCCCAATTCATAAACTTGTGCAATCCACCGGCTTTTTCTAAAATATCCGTTTGCGGACGCAAGTACAAATGGTAAGTATTTCCTAAAATAATATCGGGATTAATCTCTTCTTTAAGTTCACGTTGGTGTACTCCTTTTACCGAAGCTACGGTACCAACAGGCATAAAAATAGGAGTTTCAATTACTCCGTGATCGGTGGTAATACTTCCGGCTCTGGCTTTAGAATTTGGGTCTTGGGCTAATAAATCAAATTTCATAGTACTCTTTTACAGTCGGCAAAGATAAAAGATTTCAGATTTAGGTTTCAGGATTTAGGATTTTATTTAACAGAGATTGTTTGCCGAGAATTCAGAAGCAACTTTATTATTGAAAAGACCTTAATAACTTGTTATAAAATCATTTGCCTTCCTATAAAATTAGAATTACTTTTGAGCCATAATTATACATCCTATTTATAATGTCAAACACACAACATTTACAAGATTTTACAACCCAAGTCAGAAGAGACATTCTTCGCATGGTACATGCCGTAAATTCGGGGCATCCCGGAGGTTCATTGGGTTGTGCCGAATTTTTTACTGTATTGTATCAACACCAAATGAAACGCAATGCAGGATTTGATATGAACGGTATCGGAGAAGACTTATTTTTCTTATCTAACGGCCATATTTCGCCTGTTTTTTACAGTGTTTTAGCCCGAAGTGGTTATTTCCCTGTAGCTGAATTGGCCACTTTTCGAAAACTAAATTCCCGTTTGCAAGGCCATCCTACTACGCACGAAGGATTACCGGGAGTACGTATGGCTTCGGGTTCTTTGGGACAAGGTTTATCGGTTGCCATAGGCGCAGCACAAGCCAAAAAACTTAATGGCGATGCCCATTTAGTGTATTCCTTGCACGGCGACGGAGAATTACAAGAAGGTCAAAATTGGGAAGCCATCATGTATGCTTCTGCCAAAAAAGTAGACAATTTGATTGCTACTATTGACTATAACGGACAACAAATTGACGGTAGTACAGACGATGTTTTAAGTTTGGGTAATTTGAAAGCCAAATTTGAAGCTTTTGATTGGGATGTATTAGAAATTAAAGAAGGGAACAACATCGAAGCTATCATCAATGGTTTGGCAGAGGCTAAAAGCAGAACCGGAAAAGGAAAACCGGTTTGTGTGCTAATGCATACCGTAATGGGTAACGGCGTTGATTTCATGATGCACACACACGCTTGGCATGGTAAAGCACCTAATGACGAGCAATTAGCTATCGGATTGGCACAAAATAAAGAAACTTTAGGCGACTACTAAAACTATGAAAAAATATACAAACACAGGAAGTAAAGATACCCGTTCCGGATTTGGGGCAGGAATGACCGAATTGGGGCAAAAAAATGAAAACGTTGTGGCGCTTTGTGCCGATTTGATTGGTTCTTTGAAGTTTGACGATTTCAAGAAAAATCATCCGGAGCGTTTTTTCCAAGTCGGCATTGCAGAAGCTAACATGATTGGTATAGCAGCCGGTTTAACCATTGGTGGAAAAATTCCTTTTACCGGCACTTTTGCCAATTTCTCTACCGGAAGGGTTTATGATCAGATTCGCCAATCGATAGCTTACTCAGACAAGAATGTAAAAATTTGTGCTTCACACGCAGGCTTGACTTTAGGAGAAGACGGTGCGACACACCAAATTTTGGAAGATATCGGTTTGATGAAAATGCTACCGGGAATGACAGTAATTAATACTTGTGATTACAATCAAACCAAAGCGGCTACTATTGCATTGGCAGAGCATCACGGTCCGGCCTATTTGCGCTTTGGTCGTCCGGTTGTTCCTAATTTCACTCCGGCAGATGAACCTTTTGTTATCGGAAAAGCTATTATGTTAAACGAAGGTACAGATGTGACTATTATTGCTACCGGACATCTAGTTTGGGAAGCTTTGATAGCTGCTGAAGCGCTGGAAACTAAAGGAATTTCCGCAGAAGTCATCAACATCCATACCATTAAGCCTTTGGATGATGAAGCTATTTTGAAATCGGTAGCCAAAACCGGTTGTGTGGTTACCGCAGAAGAGCATAATATTTTAGGTGGTTTAGGAGAAAGTGTGGCTCGTGTGTTAACTTTGAACACACCTGCACCTCAAGAATTTGTTGCCGTTAATGACAGCTTTGGAGAAAGCGGCACACCGGAACAATTGATGGAAAAATACAAATTGAATCACCAAGCTATTGTAGAAGCCGTAGAGCGAGTGATGAAAAGAAAATAATTCTCCTCAATAATATAAAAAGAAAAGCCGCTAATTATAGCGGCTTTTTATTTTTTAGTGATGACAAACATTTGATACATGTCGCTTCTTTCCGTCACTACAAAGAGGAATATCCGCAAAAGGATAAGGATCATCTGTTAAAGGGTTATTGATTTCACTGGCAGTAGTAAAAAAATCACCATCATCATCAATATCTAAGAAATCAGGAATACCATCGCCATCAGTATCATCCGGATTGTCGACATCTTCCTCTAAAACTCTTACATAACCATCGGCAACACCATTAATAAGTGTTACAGAACCATCAGCGTTAACAATGGAAGAATTAATGTCTTCTAAATAAGAAGGTATTCCGTCACCATCATTATCTACTCTTTGAATTTCGTATAATTTGAAACTAAAAATTAAAGGGGAATAAGAAGGAATAGTTCCTGAAGAATTATTATAATATCCCAAACCTGAAGGTATAAACATTATACCGGCACCAAAATTTGAGTAAGATAAAGTACCATCAGGGTTAGCACTGTAACTACCTGTTTTAAATTTCGGAAATATTTCTGACCACCCTTTTATCAGCGATGATAAAGTGAGATAGGTTTCCGGTGTAATGGTTTCTTCAAACTGTTTAAGAGTTAGTGTTTCAACTTCTTCTCCGTTTACAGTTTCCGTATCAGTGTAAATATAACTACCTCTGTAAGAAGTTAAAACTTTATCAACGTTACAAGGTGAATTACTTGTTGGGCCGGAACCTTGACGCAATTGTATGTAATACATTTTATATGTAATATCGTCTTGAGCTACATAATGAGCTTGAAGCGGATAATCTGTTTGATTCCATACAGATGTTTGTGTCCCGCCTTCAGGGATAAGATAAAAAGAAACGTCTTGATCTTGTGTATTCCCCGGGCTATTGTTGACCACCATATAATGTGTTTGCAAAAACTCTTCAATGTTGGCCAAATCAGTAGCATATTGTTCTGCATAATCTCGTTTTGGCGCTACCGAATTACCATCGTTTTTAGAACACGACGCTGCAAAAACAACTAAAACAAAAAACAAAGCTACTCTAAGAAAATTATTCATTTTTATTCTATTTTTGAGGTCGCAAGATACAATATTGATTTATTTTTGTGAACTATTTAACGTTGATTTTGGAAAAAAAATGAGAGTGGATAAATATCTTTGGTGTGTGCGATATTACAAAACCCGAAATATGGTCACTGAGGCTTGCAGAAAGAACCAAATTACTGTGAACGGTCAGGTAGCCAAGCCTTCTCGAGAAGTTTTTCCAATGGATAAAATTACGTTTCGAAAAGACCAAATTACCTACATCATAACGGTATTGGACATTCCATTGAATCGAGTTGGCGCCAAGTTGGTCGATATTTATCGAAAAGATGAAACCCCGCCGGAGTCATTCGCCCACTTAGAAATGCTCAGATTATCTAAAGAACACTACCGAAAATCGGGCGTTGGTCGTCCCACAAAAAAAGACAGAAGAGATTTAGAAGATTTTGAATTCGATTTTGAACCGGAGGCATAATTGAGAAACCATAATTTAAATTACTACACACAACATGACAAAAAACATCATTCTAAACCATCAGGAAATTGAACACAAAATCAGAAGGATTGCCTATCAGATATATGAAACCTTTGCTGATGAAAATGAAGTGGTCATTGCAGGTATTGCAGCCAACGGATATATTTTAGCGCAAAAAATAGGGCAGATTTTAAATGAAATCACCGAAGACAAGATTATTTTGTGTGAAGTAAAAATTGACAAGACCAATCCTTTCAACCTCATAACAACCTCCATCAGTCAGGAGGAGTATCAAGATAAGTGTATTGTTTTAGTGGATGATGTGCTGAACTCCGGAACCACTCTAATTTATGGTGTCAAACACTTTTTGAACGTTCCTGTGAAAAAATTTAAAACTGTGGTTTTAATTGACCGAAATCACAAAAAATATCCGGTAAAAGCAGATTTTAAAGGGCTTTCACTTTCCACTTCATCAAAAGAACACGTTCAGGTGATTTTTGAAACCAACAATGACCATGCTTATTTAGTGTAATCTTTGAAGTATTTCATCGGCTATAGTTTCAGAACTTTTTCCGTCAACTGAAACAATGTGGGTTGCTTGGTGATAAAAATAACTGCGGTCAAAAAGATTTTTAGCAATAAACTCCTTCAATTCATCTTCAGATTTTCCTGAAACCAATGGTCTGTTATCACCCTCTGATAATAAGCGCTCATAGAGAACCGGAATGGAAGCTTTCAAAAAAAATGATGTAATTCCGGTTCCGTTTAACAACAAATGATTGTTAGCATAGCAAGGAGTTCCTCCTCCGGTAGCAATAACCATAGAGTTGGGAGCTGTTATCCATTTCTTTAATTCAAGATGCTCTTTTTTTCTGAAATAAATTTCGCCATGCTTTGCGAAAATCTCATTGATAGATAAATCCTCACTTCTTTCTATACTTTCATCCAAATCTAAGAAGGTCATTTGCAATTTTTCGGCAAGTATTTTACCAATAGTCGACTTCCCTACAGCCATATACCCTACCAAAACAATTTTTATCATCTCAATAAAACCTTATAAATTAAGCCATTACAGACCATCCTTTAAAAAAGGCAAATTTATAGCAAAATTGCTTTGAAATATAAATAATAAGGTCTTATATTTGCACCCGCATTCAAGAAATGAAATTGACTCGATAGCTCAGTTGGTAGAGCACAACACTTTTAATGTTGGGGTCCTGGGTTCGAGCCCCAGTCGGGTCACAATTTTTCTTGTCTTGCAATAAGACTCGATAGCTCAGTTGGTAGAGCACAACACTTTTAATGTTGGGGTCCTGGGTTCGAGCCCCAGTCGGGTCACAAAAAGTTGTTCGCCAAGCGGATGACTTTTTTTGTTTTCGGCCACGTGGAGAAATTGGTAGACTCGCCATCTTGAGGGGGTGGTGTCGCAAGACGTGTCAGTTCGAATCTGATCGTGGTCACATTTAAAAAAACACTCAATCGAGTGTTTTTTTTTATTTCACTACCTCCTGATTGGTTTAAACTACTGCAAGAAAGTTACTAATGACTGAGTAATTTCTTAATCTATTCACCTTTTTTTGAAAGTTTTAGCATAAAAACAGTTGCGGTAAATTAATTTTACTAATTTTGTTTAACTAATTTTAATAAAAGATGAACAATATTAAAAGTGTTTTTAGCATCAAAGACTTGGAAAACTTATCGGGTATAAAAGCACATACTATCAGAATTTGGGAGAAAAGGTACAATGTGCTGGAACCTATGAGGACAGAAACCAATATCCGAATGTATGATTTGGAAAATCTTCAAAAACTATTAAATATTACTCTCTTACACAATCACGGATATAAAATTTCGAAAATTTCAAAGTTATCCGAAGACAGAATACCACAATTGGTAAACGAAATCATTTCAGATAAAAGTGCAAAACATCATGCGATCAGCTCATTTAAATTGGCAATGATGAATTTTGATCAGGCATTGTTTTTCAATACCTACAACAAACTATTGTCCGAAAAATCATTCCGTGATGTTTTTTATGAAGTATTTATTCCATTGATTCAAGAAATCGGATTACTATGGCAAACTAATACTATCAGTCCGGCTCACGAACACTTCATCACTTACTTAATCAAGCAAAAAATCCTCACTAACACTGAAGTCGTTCAATCGCAAGAGCCAACTAAAGATGACAAGTTGTTTGTTTTATATCTTCCGATGAATGAAGTACACGAGTTGGGCTTGATGTACTTAAATTACGAGATATTGAGCCACGGATACAAAACCATCTATTTAGGAGAAAGTGTTCCGACAGATAGCTTGAAAGATTTAAAAAAACATTTCGACAACATTATATACATCTGTTATGCTACGGTAGAACCAACCAAAGCAGAAATTAATCCGTACATTAAAGAACTTCAATCAGAAATTATGGTCGACTCTTCCAAACTTTGGCTTATCGGACGTATGATTGAGCATATTGATGCTAAACTATTGTCAGAAAAAATCATTACCTTCAACAGCATTAAAGAATTAGTAGAATTTATCTAAACAAATATTTTTTTATTGTTTAACTTTTTCCTATTTTTGTTAAACAATATGAGAAAACAAATTAAAATAATCGGATCCGGTTTTTCATCTTTAGCAGCAGCTTGTTATTTGGCACAACAAGGTCATGAAGTTGCTGTATATGAGAAAAACAGCACTATCGGCGGAAGAGCTCGTCAGCTCAAAAAAGAAGGTTTTACCTTTGACATTGGACCAACATGGTATTGGATGCCGGATGTTTTTGAACGTTTTTTTGCTGATTTCGGTAAAAAACCATCAGACTATTATCACCTTATCAAACTCAATCCTGCCTATCAAGTCTATTTCGGTGAAAAAGATTTTGTAACCATAGCCGATAATTTGCCTGAAATTATTGCTGTTTTCGAATCGATAGAAAAAGGTAGCGGAGTCAAATTAGCTTCTTTTATGAAGGAGGCTCAAAGCAACTATGATATTGCCATAAAGGATTTAGTATACCGTCCGGGAATTTCTCCTTTAGAGTTGGTTACTCTGGAAACTGCCAAAAAAGTCAATCAGTTCTTTGGCAATATTTCAAATGACATCCGAAAAAGATTCAAAAACCCTAAACTCATTCAAATATTAGAATTTCCGGTATTGTTTTTAGGCGCAAAACCTTCAGACACGCCATCGTTTTACAGTTTTATGAACTTTGCCGATTTTGGTTTGGGAACATGGCATCCTAAGAATGGTATGTATAGTGTCATATTAGCTATGGAAAGTTTAGCCAAAGAATTAGGTGTAACTTTCTATTTAAATGCTAATGTTGAAAAAATTACAGTAGAAAACGGTAAAGCTAACGGAATCCTAATCAACGGAGCTGTTGCCAAAGGAGACATCATCCTAAGCGGCGCCGATTACCATCATAGCGAAAGTTTATTAGAGCCTGAATATAGGGCTTATTCCGAAAAATACTGGGACAAAAGAACTTTTGCCCCTTCTTCCCTACTTTTTTATGTAGGCTTTGATAAAAAAATTGAAAACGTTGAACATCATTCCTTATTTTTTGATGTAGATTTTGACAAACATGCGGAAGCCATTTATGATTTCCCACAGTGGCCTAAAGAACCTTTATTTTACGCCAGTTTTCCTTCTAAAACAGATGATAACGCCGCCCCGGAAGGCAAAGAAGCCGGCATATTTTTGATTCCATTAGCACCGGGCTTAAAAGATACAGCGGAACTGAGAAACTTGTATTTTGAAAAAATAATCGCCCGTTTTGAAAAATTAACACAACAAACTGTTAAAGAAAATGTTATCTTTAAAGAATCTTTCTGTGTCAACGATTTCATTAAAGATTACAATTCGTACAAAGGGAATGCCTATGGGTTAGCCAATACCCTTTTGCAAACCGCTTTTTTAAGACCTAAATTGAAAAGTAAAAAAGTCAAAAATCTTTTTTTTACCGGTCAATTAACTGTTCCCGGACCCGGCGTACCTCCGTCGTTAATTTCCGGAAAACTGGTTGCTGAACTCATTGAAAAAAATTAAAAAAATCATGCTATGAAATCAATTTTTGACACCGTCTCTTTCGATTGCAGCAAAAACGTAACAAAGTCTTACAGCACTTCCTTTTCAGCTGCCGTTAAAATGTTAGCACCAAGTATTCGTCAAGACATTTACAACATCTACGGATTTGTCCGCTTTGCCGATGAAATTGTAGATACCTTTCACGATTACAATAAAGAGCATCTTTTTGAAAGATTTGAGAAAGATTTGGCCGATGCATTGGATAACAAAATCAGTTTAAATCCGATTTTAAATTCTTTTCAGCATACTGTTAACAAGTATCAAATTCCAAATACTTTGATTGATGCCTTCATGAAAAGTATGAAGTTGGATTTACACAAAAAAGAATACCAAACTTATGATGAATACCACGAATACATTTACGGTTCTGCCGATGTAGTAGGCTTAATGTGTTTAAAAGTATTTGTGAACGGTGATGAAAAAAAGTTTGCTGAATTGGAACACTCCGCCATGCGTTTGGGATCGGCTTTTCAAAAAGTTAACTTCTTGCGTGATTTGAAAGCTGATTATGAGGATTTAAACAGAACTTATTTTCCTAATACCGATTTGTCTCGTTTAGACGAACAATCCAAGAACGAAATCATCAAAGAGATTGAAGCGGATTTCCAAGTGGGTTTTGAAGGTATTTTAAAATTACCTTTGGAAGCCAAATTCGGAGTTTATACGGCTTTTGTTTACTACAAAAAGCTGTTGTCTAAATTGAAAAAGACGCCTTCGATGGAAATTAAAAACACCCGTATCAGAGTACCTGATTATGAAAAGATTGGGTTATTGGCCAAATGCTATGTTAATTATCGTTTAAACTTAATATAAATTCATGGTACTAAATATAATAGTTTTCTTGATTACATTTTGTGTAATGGAATTCATGGCTTGGTTTAGTCATAAATACATAATGCACGGCTTTTTATGGAGCTTGCATGCCGATCATCACAAAAAAGACCACGACTCTTGGTTTGAACGTAATGATGCTTTTTTTATTTTTTATGCGGTGGTTAGTGTCGGTTTCTTTTTGTTATGGCAAAATGATATTTTAGCGGTAGGCTTGGCCATCGGATTGGGAATTTTTGCTTATGGTTTGGCCTACTTTATGGTTCATGATATTTTTATCCACCAAAGATTTAAACTCTTCCGTAACGCTAACAACCGCTACGCCAAAGCCGTTAGAAGAGCTCATAAAATGCACCACAAACACATCGGCAAAGAAGATGGAGAATGTTTTGGAATGCTCATTGTTCCTTTAAAATATTTTAAAAAATAAACAAAAAATCCCGATTGAATCGGGATTTTTTATTGACTGAAATTTATTTTAATAAACCTTGAAGCGGTTTTAATTGCTCCATGTCGACGTTTGCACTTTGCAAAACGCTAATCATGTTCATAATATTATTAGGATTCATATCGTCACCCAGTATTCTGACTACTGCAAATCCGTTTTCACGATTTTTAGCAAAAAAAACAAACTCATCTATATCGTCTTCTTCTCCCACAAAACTTACCGAAGCACCATCCTTACCGGAACCAATCTTCATCAACTCCTGGTATTCTTGTCCTTTTAGTATCTCACCTACTTTTTGAGATTCAGATTGGTAGTCTGCCGCATTTTTATCATTCGTCTTAAAGACCAATATATTCATCTTTTTAAAAGATTCTAAAGCGGTTTGTTGTTCAGGGGTTAGCTTCGCTTTGTCAACATTAATGATACTGGTAGAAACATCTAACATTACAAAATCTTTCTTCCCTGAATTCTCTACAAAATACTTTTGAAGACTGGGTTCATTGCTACAACTCATTAAGAGTAAAGACAATAAAACGGTGGTAAAAAAGGCAAGTCTCATAAACTGAATTATTTACTGCCTTTAGGGCCTTTCCCCCCTTTTGAAGCTTTCTTTAAATCGTCTCCGCCGGGTAATTTCATTTTCTCGGTAAGTACTGAAAGCTCGTCTAAATCAAAGTTCCCCGTTAACGACATCAACACGGTTTCTTCATTACCTGAACCGTCAACAAACATCAACAGCTCTTTAATTTGTGAGTCTGTAGCGCCCGATTTAACATAAATTTTTACACTTTTCCCTTTATCAGTTATGCGCATTAACTCCTCCATCCCGGCAGTTTTTAAGTACTTGTCGGCTGTAGCTTTCATTTCCGCCGCTTTGGTATCGCTTTGGGTAGCAAAAACTTTAAGATTGTCTAACTTTTTTATCAGGTTAACATATTGCTGAGTTTCTTTGTCTTCCACTTTCATTTTACTCAAAAGGGTAAACATTTTTTTGTTTACGATAACTGTTCTGATTTTCTCTTGGTCTTCAAATTTATCAAAGACACTTTGACCGAAAGTTACATGGGTTACTACTAAAAATAACAGACTTAAAAATATTTTTTTCATGATTTCTTGATTTTTTATTTAAAAATAATGTTTTTTGATTGTTCGTATTCGCTTAAATAGTCCATACTTCCGATGCCTTCGTTTACACTTTGCGAGATCATGTCCAGCGCTTTTTGCGTCTCTCTGAAAGCAACCTCAGGATCATCATAAGTTCCGAAATCTTCTGATATCGGTTGGTTGTGATGATTGAAAGTAAAAAAACCTACACCAAGCAAAACTACCACAGAGGCTGCTACAGATATCCAAAGCAAAGTATGACTTTTTTTAGTGTGTAAAGGAATCGCAGCTGTAAACTGTTCTTGTTTTGCTTTAGCAGCGTAACCAAAAATCGGCTTGTATTGCTCTAAAGGCGGAGCAACATTATCGGAAGAAAAATAGGCCTTTAATTCTTTTTCTTCTGCCAAAGTGGTTTCTGCTTCGAAGTATTTCTCTATTAATTTTTCTATGTTATCCAATGCCATAATGATGGGTTTTTGTCATGGTTTCTCTTATCGCTTTTCTGGCTCTTGATAAGGCAGTTCTGATGGCCGACTCATTCATTCCCAGAATTTCGCTAATCTCTTCAAATTCCATTTCTTCAATGTCACGCATTTGAACTATTAACTTTTGTTGTTCCGGCAAGTCATTCATTATTCGCTCTACCCATTGCCAAGTGTCTTTGTCTTCAACTTGTTGCTGTAAACCGGCTTCTCTGTCTGTAAAATTGTTATGTACAATTCGCATATTGCTTGCCCGCTTCGACTTCAACTGATCCAAACAATAGTTTTTTGTCATTGTCATGGCCACAGCCTCTATACTTTTATACTCGTCTAAACTGCTGTTTTTATGCCACAGCTTTACCAAAACTTCCTGAGTAGCATCTTCGGCCTCTTCAGTACTGACCAGCAAACGCTTAGCCATTCGAAAGACCTTATCCTTAAAAGGATTCACCAATTGCATAAACTCTTTTTGGTTCATTAAAACAACATTTGGTTAACGGTTATATCAGCAAGACGAACCATGATTTTTTTTGTTACAAACAAAGTACAAATAATTAATCTAAACTTATTAAATTTACGTTTATTAAATAAAGAGCTGCTATGAAAAAATTATGTAAAACCGCATTGTGGTTGTGCTTGTTGGCCTTTACCGTCAGCTGTACTGATAATGATGATAACCCCGTTCCGGCGAGTTTGGAGGTTAAAGATTTTGTATGGAAAGGAATGAATTTATATTATCTGTGGCAAGCTGATGTACCCGATTTGGCCGATGATCGTTTTGCTAATCAAAGCCAGCTGAATACTTTTTTAGAAGGTTTTGAAGAACCCAATACTTTATTCAATGCCTTAAGAGTCGATACTTCAATTGACCGATTTAGTGTTATTTACAGTGATTATTCTATTTTAGAAGGAGCACTTTCCGGAAACACGCTGAACAACGGAATGGACTTCGCCTTGCGTTATAAACCGGGAAGTTCAACCGATATTTACGGCTGGGTTCGTTACATTATTCCAAATTCGGATGCGGCCACTAAACCTATTCAACGAGGAGATATTTTTTATGCCATCAACGGAACACCGCTTACGGTTGACAATTATCGCAGTTTATTGGCTAATGAAACTTACACTGTTAATTTAGCCAATTACGATGGTGGCAATATTACGCCTAGCGGCGAATCGGTTTCGTTGACCAAAACAGCTTTGGCTGAAAATCCAATCTTGCTAAATACAGTAATAACGAATGGTTCTCACAAAATTGGTTACTTAATGTACAACGGTTTTTATTCGAATTACGACAACCAATTGAATACTGTTTTCGGTTCTTTTCAATCACAAAATGTTACTGATTTGGTCTTAGATTTACGCTACAACTCGGGTGGTTCCATCAGTACAGCTACCAAATTGGCCAGTATGATAACCGGGCAATTTACCGGGCAACTTTTTGCCAAGCAACAATGGAATGCCAAAGCCCAAAACTATTACGAAAACAACAATCCGGGGAGTTTGGAAAACCGATTTGTGGGCAACCTCAACAGTTTGAATTTGAATAAAGTATATATTTTAACTTCAAGCGCTACGGCTTCAGCCAGTGAGTTGGTTATCAATTGCTTAAAACCTTATATTACTGTAGTTCAAATTGGGACTACGACAACCGGTAAAAACGTTGGCTCGATTACTTTGTATGATTCTCCGACTTTTGCCAAACAGAATGTCAATCCGCGACACAAATATGCGATGCAACCGATTGTACTTAAAATTGTAGACAAAAATGGTTTCGGCGATTATACTGCTGGTATTACACCTACTACGACATTACCCGAGAGCATGGACGATTTAGGCGTTTTGGGAAATCCCAGCGAACCTTTGCTAAATGCCGCTATTAACCAAATTATAGGTAGTGGCCGACCAACTCCGCCAAGACCAAGCCAACCGGAACGTGATTTTGCCGATGCAAAAACCATGTCGCCATTAAGAACTGAAATGTACATTGAGCGTAAATAAGACAAACAAAAAGGCTAACCCGAAAGTTAGCCTTTTTTTCAACAAAATTTTAAACCTGTTCCCACATTACAAAACAAAGTTTAACCCCAACTTGAAATTTCTTCCTCGGGTGGAGTAACCGATATTTTCAACAAAAGTTTCGTTTAAAATATTAGTAGCTGTGGCAAAAACACTCATTCTTCCTCTAATCAATTCGTATTTGGCCAAAAAGTTAACCAATTGATAAGAGTCTAATTTTACAGCGGTAACGAGAAACGTACTACCATCAAAAAAAGCATCATTTCTGGTGTCAAAATATTGGTAGTTTACATTGAACAAGGTTCTGCTGTTAGGTTGATAATCCAAACTTGCATTGGCTTTGTGCTTCGGAATCAATCGGTTCAAATCCTTATCGACTTGAGTAAAAGTGTAATTGGCGTTAAGTTTTACTTGTGAAGTTAACTCATAGGACACCTCTGTTTCAATTCCTTTGGCTTTGTTGGTTCCGTTGATGTTAACATAATAAGACTCGAAAGTGTCAGGATTGAAAAAGAAATCGATAGCATTGGTTTGGTCTCTATAAAACGCAATAGCTTCTAATCGAAGTTTTTCAGACAACAAACGCGTTTCAAATCCGGCCTCAGCCGTAGCATTCTTTTCCGGAGTTAAATTGGCATTACCGTATTCAGAATACAATTGGTACAAACTCGGTGTAATATAAGCCGTACTGTAAGAAGCAACCAATTTCAGCGGAAAACTCGTCTTAAAATTGTATGACGGATTAAAATTGTACACAAAATTATTACCGTAAGCACTGTGATTATTCAATCGACCACCGGCATTGATATTCAAACCAAAATCGAAATGATATACCAAAGTGGAATACCCATCGATAATATTAAACTTGGTGGATTGGTTCTCGATATTCCCGAAAGGCGTTTCACTCAACATATCGTTGAATTGGTAATTAACGCCTAAAATCACTGCAAAATCCTTGCTGATGTTGTATTTGTTCACTCCGTCAAGCACCACATTTCTGGATTCGTAAACCGAATAATCAGTGGTACCGGAGAAACTGTTGAACTCTGTGTAATCCCGAACTATTTTATTGAAACCTGAATTCAAAATAAATTCCCCTTTACTGTATTGATATTTGGGAGAAAATCCAAAACGGACTTGCTCTGAGGTTGTAGTGTTAATTGGCGAATCGTTAAAGCCGGTATTATCGAAAGTCAAATCGTAACCATTTTTCAGTCGGTCATAATTCCCAAAGAAATTCAGTGTTAGTTTCTCTGTTGCTCTAAAACCAAATTTAGCAATGGCATTCTGACGGGAAAAGCGATCGTCTTCGTAAGCAACTGAGGTATTCGGAGCCGCTATTTGCGACATATTTCCGCTTTCTGTACTGTTGATTCCGGCAAAGTAATTGAGCTTTTTAAAATTTCCGTTAACCGAAATCCCTTGGTTAAAATCTTGTCCGTTGTATTTCTTATTATCCGAAGTATTGTTGGAACCAATGTTGATGTAAGCGTTGCCTTCGATTTCTTTTTTAGCACCTTTTTTCAAAGTGATATTGATTACACCTGTTGCAGCTCCGGTTCCATACAAAGTACTGGCGGCACCTTTCATGACTTCTATGCTCTCCACCTGCTCTACCGGGAGCAACCGCAAATCGTACTCTAAACTAATACCGGAAGCATCGGTTACCGGAATGCCGTCGATTAAAATTAAGACTTGTCTGTTCTTTCCGCCGCGAATGTAGTAACCGAGGTTTTTACCATTGGCCGATTGGTTCCCGTTGATTTCAACACCAGCCACTTGAGATAAAACGGTAGCCAAACTTTGACCTGTTTTTTTCTCTAAATCTTTGCTTGAAACAACTTCGATGATTTTACCTGATTTTTCTTTGCTTTGTGCAAATTTGGTATCAGAGATGACCACTTCTTTCAATGGATTCACCTTAACGGAATCCTGCTCTTGTGACCAAGCACAAGTTGCCACCAATGCGAAGAACGCACTGATTGTACTGTTTTTTTTCATTTTAAATTAAACACTGCCAATAAAATCAAAAATCATTTACTGCAAGACTGAAGTATTCAGAAACGCCAAGAAAATCATTTTAATTTTACTGAATTACTAATGTTGGGAGAAAAGCATAGAATTTACCCATACCCAAACCTTTTTTCCCGAAAGTTTGTTACTCAATGAATTAGGCAGGTCTCCTGGCTTGCGTCTTGTTGTTGACCTTCCCGTTCTGATTTAGGATTAAGGATTTAGAGATTAAGGATTTAAATCCTAATTCCTAATTCCTAATTCTTAATTCACAAACAGTGGTGTTGCAGATAACAACAAGCTTGATAGCTTACAGTTGCGGGAACAGCTTTGGATTTTAACCAAATTCCCTTTTAATGCGATTTTGAAATTCAAAATACGCAACCATAATTCGGGGGCAAATGTAACAGAAATATTGCAATTTCAATCTTAATAAGGCAAATTTATTCGTCTTTTTTCTTGGAAAACTTGACAATCAACCAAATAAATCCAACCAAAAAATGCAACAAGATAATACCGCCAACCAGGTACATAAAAGTATTAGAATCGTCTCTCATGACTATATTTTTCAGTAAAATTAAGAAGATGAAAATCTTGGTTTGGCATCAAATGTTACAAGACTCAAAATATTCGACAACAATCTTCTATTTTTGCAAAAAAATAATTGGATGAGAACCTGTCTTCGCTTTTTGATTGTATTGCTGTTGAGTGTTATTTTTACACAATGTAAAAAAGAGTCTATTACTGCTGCACGAATCTCTTCGCATAATACCATTCGGCACGCCAAAGGTTTTTCGATTCAAAATTATGAAGGCTATGCCGTAGTAACTGTTAAAAATCCTTGGCCTAAAGCAACAAAAACTTATACCTACATCCTAAAAGAAAAAAAAGGCAAAGTTCCGGATAGTTTAAAACAAAACCCTGTAATTTCCATACCGATTAAAAGCATAGTCGTGACCTCAACTACACATATTCCATCGTTGGAAATGCTCAAAAAAGAGAAAACATTAGTAGGTTTTCCACACTTGGATTACATTTCATCCGAAAAGGTCAGGGCCCGAATTGAAGCCGGAAAAGTCAAAGAATTGGGAATGAATCAGAGCTTGAATACCGAAGTGATTTTGAATTTACAACCCGATGTAATTATCGGTTACGGAATTGACAATAACAATCCAACCTTGGACAATTTGCAAAAAAGCGGTTTAAAAGTCATACTAAATGGTGATTGGAATGAAGAAACTCCATTAGGCAAAGCCGAGTGGATTAAGTTTTTCGGCGCTTTATACGGACAGCAAAAAAAGGCAGAGGCTATCTTTACGAAAATTGAAAAAGAGTATTTAAAAACCATACAAATAGCGCAAAGTGCCCAGCAAACTCCAACCATATTGGCCGGAGACATGTTTGAAGACCGTTGGTATTTGCCCAAAGGCAACAGTTGGGGCAGTTTGCTTTTAAAAGAAGCTAAAGGGCAATATTTATGGGCTGAAACTACAGGAACTGGGAGTTTATCTCTTTCATTTGAAGCCGTATTTGAAAAAGCCCAACAAGCCGATATTTGGATTACATCGGGACAATTTGCCTCTTTGAAAGAAATGACAACAGCCAATCCACATTACAGTCAATTTAAAGCATTCCAAAATAAAAATGTATATTCGTTCAGCGGCAGGAAGGGAAAAACCGGAGGCATATTGTATTACGAATTGGCTCCTAACCGTCCTGATATTGTTTTGAAAGATATAGTGAAGATTTTACATCCTGAACTCTTGAAAAGTTACCAACCCTTTTTTTTCGAGAAACTGCAATAATTTGAAAAAACAAAGTCGAAATACAGTACTCTTTAGCGCTTTGACATTGCTCTTGTTGTTGTCATTGCTCTCGAATATTTCTTTGGGACAAGTATCGATTCCGGTAAAGGAAGTTTTTAAAAGTTTGTTGGGCGGTCAGGCCGAAAAAGACACTTGGGAGTACATCATTGTAAATTTCAGGTTGCCTAAAGCCATTACTGCCATTTTAGTGGGTATGGGATTATCTGTCAGCGGATTATTAATGCAAACCTTTTTCAGAAACCCAATGGCCGGACCTTATGTATTAGGTCTAAGTTCCGGTTCGAGTTTGGGCGTAGCCTTTGTGTTACTGGGCGCAGGCTTTTTACCTCCTTTTCTTTCACAATTCTTATTGTCCTCTTACGGAATCATCTTGGCTTCCTGTTTGGGAAGTTTATTTGTTTTACTGATGATCTTGGTGGTTTCACAACGATTAAGAGATACAATGTCTATTCTTATTGTTGGGTTAATGTTCAGTAGTTTTACCGGCGCCATTGTTAGTGTATTTAGCTACTTTAGCACAGCCGAGCAACTGCAAAAATACACTTTCTGGTCGATGGGAAGCATCGGTAACTTATCTTGGGAAAGCATCTTGTTACTTGCCCTTTCAGTAGCTTTGGGTTTGTTCCTGAGTCTACTTACTTTAAAACCATTAGATGCTTTACTATTAGGTGAAAATTATGCAAAAAGTATGGGCTTAGACATCAAAAAAGCCCGCTATGCCATCATATTATCTACGAGTATTTTAGCCGGAAGCATTACCGCTTTTGCCGGACCCATTGCCTTTGTAGGTTTGGCCGTTCCGCATTTGTCGAAACTGGTTTTTCAAACCAGCAATCATCGAATTTTATTTGGAAGCACCTTGCTCATAGGTGCCATTATCATGCTTTTTTGTGATACTGTTTCGCAAATGCCGGGCTTCGAGTTTACCTTGCCAATCAATGCCATTACTTCAATTATTGGCGCACCTGTGGTGGTTTGGTTGATTGTTAGAAAGAAAAGTTTGTCTTAAATGAATACCGATACAAACATAATTGCCACAAAAGAGTTGAGCATTGGTTATCATACCAAAGGCGTAAACCATACCATTGCTGAAAACCTAAATTTGGAATTGGCAGCAGGACAACTTATTGCCTTGGTTGGCGCCAATGGCATCGGAAAATCTACCTTACTGCGAACTATAACCGGTATTCAAAAACCCCTACAAGGTTTGGTTTGTTTGAATGGGAAGAACATTCACCAAATACCGACTGCAGCCTTGGCTCAAGAATTAAGCTTGGTTTTAACTGAAAAATTACCCCCGAATAATTTATCGGTTTACGAATTGATCGCCTTGGGCAGACAACCCTACACCAATTGGCTTGGACAACTATCGGGAGAAGACCGTTCAAAAATCGAACAAGCCATTGAATTAACTCAAATAAAACATTTGGTTGCCAAAAAACATTTTGAAATCAGTGACGGGCAATTGCAAATTGTACTAATTGCCAGGGCTTTGGCTCAAGACACACCGCTGATTATTTTAGATGAACCTACCACACACTTAGACTTATTGCACAAAGTTTCAGTTTTTAAATTATTAAAGAAGTTGTCGCAGGAAACTAAAAAATGTATACTGTTTTCTACCCATGATGTTGACTTAGCCATCCAACTCAGTGATCAAATGATAGTCATGACCGAAAATAAAGTGTATCACGACCAACCTTGTAATTTAATTTCTAAAGGCGTTTTTAATGCGCTTTTCAAGGATAATTCCATCTCCTTTGATGGTGAAAAAGGAAAGTTTGTGATTTCCTGAGTTTTTAACTACTTCATGCTAAGTTGTCTTTTCGCTTCACCCACTACAAAGGCAACAGAATTGGCAATATTATAACTGCGAATGAGTTTAGACATAGGAATGGTTAAATGGTTTTCAAATTGGGCTAAAACTTCTTGACTCAATCCAACACTTTCTTTACCAAAAACCAACCAATCTTCGTCTTGAAATTCGGTTTCGTAAAGCGATTTAGTAGCATGAGAACTCATCAAAAACACTCTGGATTTCTCGGGAATTTGCGCAATCCAATCTTGAACATTGTCATATTCCTTCCAGTCTAAATGCACCCAATAATCCAAACCGGAACGCTTTAGGTTTTTATCTGTGATTTCAAAGCCATAAGGTTTAACTAAGTGTAAACGGCTTTCGGTTCCTACGCACAAACGACCGATATTACCGGTATTGTTGGGAATTTCTGGTTCAACTAAAACTATGTTAAGCATTTAGATTGTTAAATTTTTAGACCCTTTAAAGATTGAATTCGCTTACGGGCTGTACTTCGCCCGCTTTTAGATTATGCAAAGTTAGGCTTCCTACTCGAATTCTCACCAATCGTAAAGTAGGAAATCCTACCGCTGCTGTCATTTTTCTGACTTGACGAAATTTGCCTTCCGTTAAAATAATCGAAATCCAACTGGTGGGTCCGTGGCGTTCATCTCTAATTCTTCTACCCTCGCCTATAAAATCGGGACATTGAGTAATAAACTTAGCTTGACAAGGTTTCGTAGTATAGCGAATCCCTTTAAAACCAATTTCAACTCCTCTCTCTAATTGAGTTATTGCTTCAGGTGTAATAATGCCGTCCACTTGGGCATAATATTCTTTCTCGATGGCTTTGCTTCTCACAATTTCACTCACCATGCCATCGGTAGTTAGCAGCAGCAAGCCCTCAGAATCTTCATCCAAACGACCAATCGCCATTGTGCCTTCGGGAAAATTATACAGCTCTCCCAATAATTTCTTGTGACGCTTTTTTTCGTAGACAAACTGACTCAGATAGCCGTTGGGTTTGTGCAGTAAAAAATGTTGGTGTTTCATGATAAAATTTGAGCAAAAATAAAAAGACCATCACAATGGATGGTCTTAAAATGTATTATTTCACGAAATTATTGTCGGCTTTGCACATAATCTGACAACTCATCTACATTACTGCTGAAAGAAAAAATACCATTTAATTTGAAATAATTTCTTGGCTCGATACAGTAATCGTAGGCAAACTTGGCAAACTCTAATTTATTGTCTTCAAAACTGAAAGTATTGGCAATTTGAATAATTTGGTCAACATTCAAACAGTTAGCCGCAATTACTTGTTTTGCCGTTTTCAATTGAGTGTCCTCAAAACTTTGCTTTTTAATAGTGGCTAATGCCGCGTTGAAATTAGCCGGAGTCATACAGCTTCTGCCATTACAACCCCTAACCGGTGCAGGAGCATCATAATCAATAGCGTGACTTCCTCCAACAGTAGTGGTGGTAGTTGTGGTTTGGGTAACAGCTCCGCCACCCATATTATCATTGATAGTTACTCCCATGTTTACACCACCAACATTAACCCCAACACCCACACTTGCGCCTCCTGTTTGGGTAGTGGTAGTAGTGGTAGTTTGAGTTACACCTCTAACCGGTTGTTGCACCGGAACAGCCACAGGAACAGGGCGAGGTTGTCCGTAGTGAATAACATGTACATTGGAAGGCGGGATAAAATCAGGTTGAACCGGGATAGAAGAAAAATAGTTTAACTTCATTTTGGTCTTGTTGTTTTTATCTCTCTTAATCTTGTAGGTAACATCGGCAAAAACACCATCAACATCAGTAAGCATAAGATTGTTTTTGGTGATGTCCATTAAAGTTTTGTCCTCAAATTTAATCTTAGCATTGTAATACGGTTGGTTCAAATCTTCCACTCTCAGATTGGTTTGCGGAACATCATTAATAACTTCACCATTAAGAATTAAGGTAAACTTATCACCATCTTCCGAAAAAATAGTCAAGTGACCTACCGGTCCTAATTGAGCATAAGAAAGCGAAGTTATCAGCAACAAAGCTGAAAAGGTAATTTTTCTAATCATAGCTTAAAGTGGTTTAATCGGTTTATTAATTGTTTATTTCTAAAAAGGCACTTTTCAAAAACGATGCCAATTTAGGAAACAATTTTCAAATTAGCGATAATTTTTATTTAAAACACTGTATATTTAGACCTTAAATTGTTAGGAATAGTATGGACGATAATCTGATGATAATCATATCTTTTGTAATTGCCTTAGTAATCGGCATTTTCATCGGTAAAACACTTTTTGCCGCACAATCCAAATCGGATAAAGCTTCATTAGAAGAAAAAGTAAATGGCTTATTGCAACAAATCGAGCAACTCAAAAACCAAGTCGGTCAAACCATTCAAGAACGCGAAAACATTCGTACTGAAAAGGAAGCACTAGCCATACAATTATCAAAAAAAGAGACTGATTTTGAGAATCTTTGGGAGCGAAACAAAGAACAAAAAGAAGAAGTAGAAAAGCTACAGGAAAAATTCACCAAAGAGTTTGAAAACTTGGCCAATAAAATCTTAGAAGAAAAGACGGTAAAGTTTACCGAACAAAACAAAGAAAACCTCAAGAACATACTATCGCCTTTACAAGACAAAATCCAATTGTTTGAAAAGAAAGTTGAAGACACCCACAAAGAAAGCATTGATTACCATGCAGCGCTGCGTCAACAAATTTTGGGCTTGCGTGAAATGAATGAGCAAATGAGCAAAGAAACTTTAAACCTAACCAAAGCACTCAAAGGCGACAGCAAAATGCAGGGGAATTGGGGAGAGTTGGTTTTGGAGCGAGTTTTAGAAAAATCAGGCCTCGAAAAAGGCAGAGAATATGAAGTTCAACAAAGCTTTGTGAACGAAGAAGGCAATCGTTTATTCCCGGATGTGGTAATCAACTTACCGGATGGAAAGAAAATGATAGTTGACTCTAAAGTAACTTTAACGGCTTACGAGCGTTATATCAACTCCGAAGACGAGACCGAAAAAGCACAACACCTCAAGGAACATGTCATCGCTATCAAAAGACACGTAGATCAATTGAGTGACAAAAATTACCACGATTTGTACCAAATGGAAAGTCCGGATTTTGTATTGCTTTTCATCCCGATTGAATCCGCTTTTGCCCTCGCCTTAAACGACGACACAAGCCTTTATAATAAGGCTTTTGAAAAAAATATAGTAATAGTAACACCTTCAACTTTGCTGGCAACTTTGCGTACCATCGACAGTATGTGGACCAATCAAAAGCAACAAGAAAATGCTATGGAAATCGCGCGTCAAGCAGGTGCTTTATATGATAAATTTGAAGGTTTTGTATCAGACTTGGTTAAAATCGGCAAAAAAATGGATGAAGCAAAAGTGGAATACGGCAATGCCATGAACAAACTTTTTGACGGAAAAGGCAACCTGATAAACAGTGTTGAAAAACTGAAAAAAATGGGCGCCAAAGCTAAAAAAGCCATACCAGACAACATACTCCAACGAGCGAATAAAGATTCAGAATAAAATTCATTTTTCGACGTAAAAAAACACAAAACCTATTTTTTTCATAAAAATACCGAAAGTAATAACAGGAATTTTGTTAATTTTTAGATTGTTACCAAAATATTGTTATATTTGGACTGCATTTTAAAAATTATATGAAAAAGAATTACTTACAAGCACTGCTTTTGGTCTTTACATTGACTGTTTTCTCTTCATGTTCTGACAACGATGATGAAGATTATACGCCTGTTTCGCCTGTAGTTGTTGATTTAACTCAGGTACCTTATCCAAAATTATCGGATTATCATTTTTTTGATGGCGATTTAAAGAATCTGACTCCTTCTCTAAATGTTATTCCTTATGAACCTGCCAGTATTCTATTTAGTGATTATGCCCACAAAAAACGTTTCGTTTGGATGCCTGAAGGAACAAAAGCGACTTTTAACGGCGATGACAAAATATTGGAATTACCGGTTGGTGCAGCAATAATTAAAAACTTTTATTACGATAAAATTCAACCCTCTGATACGCCGTTGATTATAGAGACACGTATCATGATTCGCAAGGCTGATGGTTGGATTTTTGCTGATTATGTTTGGAACGATGATCAAACAGAAGCCTTCTTGGACTTGAATGGAAGCTACAAACAACTTACTTTTAAGGATGACAACAATGTGGTTCGCAATGTTAATTACAGAATTCCATCTGAAGCCCAATGTATAGTTTGTCATAAGTATAAGCAAGATGTTGGCGGTCAAGAAGTAACTACCTTTATTCCTATCGGTATTAAACCGCAAAACCTTAACTTCAATTACAATTATGGTAGTGAAACCAAAAATCAATTGACCAAGTGGATTGAACAAGGTTATTTGGAAAACAATTTTGCTTTCCCAACACCGGAACATACAACGATTAATTATAACGATGCTACTCAGCCACTGGAAAAACGAGTTCGCTCTTATTTTGATATCAACTGTGCCCATTGTCACAAAGAAACCGGACATTGTGATTACAGACCATTAAGATTGAGCTTTACTGAAACCGGAGGTCTTAACGGTCAAAGCAACATGGGAATTTGTGTTCCTACTGTAGATATGCAAGATTTTGATCCGGAGTTGAGTAACCTTGTCACACCAAGTAAACCCTCTCAATCAATGCTGTTTTTCAGAATTAACACTACTAACGAAAGTTATATGATGCCTTTACACGGCAGATCATTAATTCATGATGAAGGGGTTGCCTTAATTGAAGAGTGGATCAACTCATTACAAAATTGTCCGTAACTTAAAACCAATCCAATAACTCAATAATATGAAAAAAATTACATTTTTATTTTTTTTGTTGGCTGTAAGCGGTTTGACTTTTGCACAAGATAATTGTGCCTCAGCTATTCCAATCACAACAGCAGGAACTTTTACTATCAGTACAATAGACGGTGCCGGTTTACCCGCTACCACTTGTACTTACAACAATTCTAATGTAACAGCTGTAGAATGGTACGCTTACACACCCTCTCAAAATTACACTGTTACTGTATCATCTGATTTACAAGAAAACTTGTGTAGAGATACCAGACTTAGAATTTACACCGGTAATTGTACAACTATGACTTGCGTTGTAGCAGATGACGACTCGGGAGTATTGGCTTGTAATTCAGGTAATACCAACACCTATCTTTCCAAAGCCACATTTAATGCTGTTGCCGGTCAAACTTATTACATAGTATGGGACAACCGATATGAATCTGTCGGATTCAACTTTCAGTTAACTGAAATCCCGGCTGGTTACAACCCTTGTAATGCAGCTATAGCTGTAAGTGCAGGTACAACTACAGTTGCTGCAATTGATCAAACCAATATCAATACCAGTTGCTCTACAACTTCTTTATCCAAATGGTATTCCTACACTCCAACAGTTAATGCTAATGTAACAATTACTTCTGATTTGGCAGCAAATCTTTGTAAAGACACCAATTTAAATGTGTATTCAGGAAATTGTACCTCAGGATTAACTTGTGTTGGAAGCGATGACAATTCGGGAGTTTTGGCTTGTAATTTTGGAAATACCAATTCCTATTTATCAACTTATACATTTATTGCCTCTGCCGGCACTACTTATTACATTGTATGGGATAACAAATGGAGTACCGCAGGTTTTGATTTTCAAATCAACGAAACACCTATTGTAATTCCTATCACTTATAACAACCAAACTGTTTCAACTATCAATAGTGGTTACAATATCTGTATTGTAGATATGAATGGTGATTTTAAAGATGATATTGTTGGTGTTAGTAACAACAACCTTAGAGTTCATTTCCAAGGTAACACTCCGGGTTCTTTTACCGTTACTGATTTCCCTATTACAGGCACCAGTGATATGCCTTCATGGAGTTTGGCTGCCGGTGATTACAACAAAGACGGATACAATGACTTACTTTTAGGAAGCGGCTCCGGACTAACTTTTTGGAGATCGGCAAACAACGGTACATCATATACCAATATTAACCCTTCTGATTATATTTTCTGTCAAAGAACCAACTTTGTAGACATCAATAATGATGGTCACTTAGATGCTTTCTCTTGTCACGATATTGACCCTAATGTTTATTACTTGAATGATGGGAATGCTAACATGACTTACTACCAATCCGGAACTCCGGGAGCTTATATGTTAGGCATCACTCCAAGCGGAGGAAATTATGCTTCATTATGGACAGACATGGACAATGACGGTGATTTAGATATGTTTATCTCAAAATGTTCCGGTCCTCCATGTGAATTGCACAGAAATGACGGTAATGGTGTTTTTACGGATATTTCCGCTCAAGCCGGTATCAATGTAACTCCTATTCAAACATGGTCATCTGCCATAGCTGATTTTGATAATGATGATGACATGGATGTCATTATTACAGCCAGTGCAGGAACTCATAAATTCTTCAGAAACAACAAAGACACTAATACAATTGCTTTCACCAACATCACAGCAGGTTCAGGTTGGGACACCAATACTTCAACCAACATTGATAATATTGCTTACGATTTTGATAATGATGGTAAAGTTGATGTTTTAGGTGGCGGTAATAAAATTATGTTCAACCAAGGAAACAATGTTTTTGCTCCTGTAGGTTACAATGCTATTAGTGTTGGTGCTGTAGGCGACTTAAACAACGATGGTTTCTTAGACATCCAAAACGGGTCAACTATTAGATACGGAGTACCAAATGGCAACAATTGGTTGAAAGTAACTTTACAAGGCATTCAAAGCAACAGAAACGGAATTGGTGCTCGCGTAGAAATTTACGGCCCATGGGGCAAACAAATCAGAGATATACGCAGTGGTGAAGGATTCCGCTACATGAGTACATTAAACGCTCACTTCGGACTGGGAACTCACAACGTAATCAACCAAGTTATCATCAAATGGCCTTCAGGTATTGTTGATACTTATAATAACGTAACTCCAAACCAACCATTAAATGTAGTGGAAGGTGCTACTTTAGGAATTGATGCCTTTGAAAGTTCAGTATTCACCGTATACCCTAACCCGGTAAAAAACACTATCAACATTGCAATCAACACTGCTAATCCGGTTGAATTTGTTACGGCTCAAGTATACGATTTAAGCGGAAGAATGGTTCACCAAACCCAAGTGACTAACCAAACTCTAACCGTTAATCATCTTGCCAAAGGAACTTACATCTTGATGTTAAGAGACAGCAATGGTAAAGATTACTCTCAAAAATTCATTAAAGAATAAATCTTTAACCAATTCAATAAAAAAAGTCCCGAACAAAATTCGGGACTTTTTTTATAAGACTACTTTTTCAAAAGCATTCAATTTATTGATGTGCAGTAAAGTATGGTTATCATCATGACTTCTTGAAAACATTGGAATAAACTTTGCGCCATATACCACTTCTTCAAATATATAAGAAGTACGTTTCACAACAGTTGTACTGAAACGATCATCAAAAACCTTAACATACACCATTATTTCACCTTTGATGTTAACATAATCTTCTTTAGATAAATTATAAAAAGGGCTATTTTCCGTAATGGGATGAACCAAAGTCCAACTCAAGGTTAATGCGTTAATCTTGGATAACTCCAAGTCAAGATTATAAAACTTATTGACCATTTTACCGTTTTCTTCAACAGTCATCCCTACCGTTATTTTGGCTTCAGCATCTGTTAGATGAGTATTCTTAAAAGGACTCATTCTGATCATCAAAGCAGTCCCGGATTGGTAAGGAGCAATCAAGGCATTTTCAGAAAAACGCAAAAAAGCCTTTGGCATACTGAATCTTCCGTAAAACAAACCGGTAGCTATGGCAAAACTCAACAAGCCGAACAAAGCTTCTAAGGCAGCCACAAAACTTGTTAAAAAACCACTCGGACTAATGTGTCCATACCCAACAGTAGTATAAGTTTGAATGCTGAAAAAAAAAGCTTGACCAAATTGATCCATAGCTTTTTCAGCATTAATCCCTTTTAAATGCTCCACTCCTATCAAATAATACACACTCGCGAAGCATAAATTAACTACAAAATAAAACAGGACTATAATTAGCATGAATTTCCACCTCGGTATGTTAACCATAGTATGAAACCAACTTATCCCATCAAAAAAACCAATTCCCGTTCTTTTAATATTGGCGTTACCGTTTTTAGTCAAAAAACGACCTCCGTAACTTCCCGGGTTGACACCAAAACCGGTATTACTGTCTGTTTTTGCTTTCGCATTAATTTTTTTTAAAAATGCCATTTAGTTACAGTTGTTTTTCCATCACATAATCATCCATCACAAAACCATTGCCTATATCAATCACTTCATCTTTAGCAATTTCAAAGCCGATTTTTTGATAAAATTTGACAGCGGAGTTGTATTTGTTCACATTTAAAAACAAAGCTTTGTCACCATAAACATGAGCTTTTTCTTGAATATAATCAATCAACGTTTTACCTGTTCCTTTTCCTTGTTGGGAAGATAATATGTAAATTTTATGGATCTTTGTTTTTCCGGAATCGTTTGCATTGTGTTCATAAGAAGCAAATCCAACGGTTGCTCCATGGTCTTGAACCAAAATAAAATGATGCTTCTTTTGATTGACTTGTTCTTGAAGAGCAGCAACACTATACATCTTACCAAGCATGTAGTCCAGTTGCTCTTTCGATAAAATAGCACCATAGGTTTTGGGCCAAACTTCAAAAGCAATAGCCCTTACCGCTGTAAATTGGGTATCAGTGTTAGGTACAATCTGCAACATTTGTTATTTTTTAAAAGCAGATTCATAGGTTTTAATCCAATCTTCAACGGAAATTTTCTGAACCAATTCGGCTATTAAATCATATGGAATATCAGCTGTCTTTTTAAATCGCACACAACTTTTCCCCATATCGAGCTTGTATTTACAACGCTTTCCATATTCAGTTACAAACCAATCGTGTAAATTTTTATCCGCATAAATGCCCATGTGATAGAAAGCTATAAAGTTTTTCTGCGAGGCCAATCCCATAAACGGAAGCGGATCTTTCGGATTACAATGATATCCGTTCGGATAAATAGAATGCGGCACACAATAACCCATCATGCCGTATCCCATTGATTCTTGAAAACCTTCAGGCAGATTATCCAATATGGTTTTTTGAAGTTGTTGAATTACACTTTTTCGGTCCTCAGGTAAAGAGTTGATATACTCTTCGACAGTCTTGGCAGTAGATTGCATGGTTTTAAATTTAGTTTCTCAAAAATAGAAATTATTTTAATAGTTTTACGTATCTAACAGAAGCAACAAGTTATGTCCAAAAGCCCATTGAGAAAAGATAAAACCTGCTTGAATTGCAGACATGTGGTGGAACACCGCTACTGCCCTAACTGTGGTCAGGAAAATACCGATACCCGAAAAACATTTGTACAATTATTTATCCACTTTTTTGAAGATTTAACCCATTACGAAAATTCGTTTTGGAAAACCATTAGAAACTTAATCTTTAAGCCGGCTTCCCTTACCAAAGAGTACTTATCCGGAAAGCGAATGTCGTATTTGGCTCCTATCCGACTCTATATCTTCATCAGCTTTGTGACTTTTTTCCTTTTTTCCATTATTCCTGACGGTTCAACTGAAGAAACAATTGAAGCGGAAAAAACCAACAATCAGCAACACACAGAGCAACTTAAGCCTACCAAAACGGATTCCATTAGTAGGACTCAGGACAGTATTCAAAAACAACAATGGATAAAAAAACTGGAACAAAAGGGCTATATCGACAGAAAAGTGGCCGATTCTTTGCAAAAAGCTGCTGCCGAGAAAAATGAAGTTGATGAAAGCAGTAATTACATGAATTTCGGATACCGCTCAGTGGAAGAATTAGATTCTATTCAAAAATATGGCAAACCTGAGGAAAAGCTTGGAGATTTTGGCTATTGGTTTCATAAAAAAATACTTTTAGCTAAAAAAGGGAAAACAAAAGATGAAGTTTTTGATAAACTCTCAGAAGCGTTCATCCATAATATACCGAAAGCTTTATTCATTTATATGCCATTGTTTGCCTTCGTTCTTTGGCTGTTCCAAAGTAAAAAACGTTGGTATTATTTTGACCATGGCATTTTTACTTTACATTACTTTTCCTTTTTGTTACTCGTCTCATTAATTTTAGAGTTGTTCAACTTTTTTATGGGATTATTGGGTCATCATTGGTTGATAGACAGTATCATTTCTTTGTTTGATACCGTCATAATTCTATACATGTTGTATTATTTTTTCCCGGCTCATCATCGCTTTTATGAGCAAAGCAGACTCAAAACAATCATCAAGGGTATCTTAATATTTTTCATCAATATGTTCATCTTGAGCTTTATATTGGTTGGCCTTTTCTTCTTTTCATTCATAAATATCCATTAATCATGTATAAAAAAATATTGTTCTTTTTAGCGCTTTTTGCATTAGTAACAAGCTGTAGCCCATCAAAATCAGGGAATAAAAAGTTATCCAATGTTAGTACGTATCTCTCTGCAATTAATACTGAAAGTTTGCGCACCAACCTGACATTCATTGCCTCAGATGAAACCGAAGGTCGAGAAACCGGAAGCGAAGGCCAAAAGAAAGCCGGCAAGTTTATCATCGATTTTTACAAGAAAAACGGTATTTCGTATCCCAAAGGTGCCGACAATTACTACCAAAAAGTACCGGCGGCATTTTTAAATGCCAAGAGAAACGAAAACTTACCCGATTCGGAGAACATTTGGGCGTTTATAGAAGGTTCCGAAAAACCGGATGAAATTGTGGTGCTTTCGGCTCATTACGATCACGTAGGGATTAAAGATGGTGAAGTGTACAACGGTGCTGATGACGATGGTTCGGGCACAGTGGCTTTAATGGAAATGGCTGCTGCTTTTCAAAAAGCCAAAAACGAAGGTAACGGCCCCAAACGCTCTATCCTAATTTTACACGTAACCGGAGAAGAACACGGTTTGCACGGTTCCCGTTACTATTCCGAAAACCCACTTTTCCCGTTGAAAAATACTGTTGCTGATGTGAACATTGATATGATTGGCCGTCGCGATGATTTTCACAAAGACAGCAATAATTATGTTTATGTAATTGGTTCCGATTATTTATCGACCGACTTGTATAACATTTGCGAAAGCGTTAACGAACAATACATCCAGCTCACTATTGATTACAAATACAATGACAAAAAAGATCCGAATCGATTTTATTATCGCTCCGACCATTACAACTTTGCCAAACACAATATTCCGTCGGTTTTCCTTTTTAACGGAACCCATGCCGATTACCACAAACCCGGCGATGAAGTCAGTAAAATTGAATTTGATGTACTCACCAAACGAACCCAATACGCTTTTGCTATTGCTTGGGAAATTGCCAACCGCGAACAGCGTTTGGTGGTAGACAAAACCGATAAATAAAGAGAATTTGAAGTCACAAAAAAAGCCCCGAAGTACGGGGCTTTTGATTTTTGGGTGAATGAGGGGTCTCGAACCCCCGACCTTCGGAACCACAATCCGACGCTCTAACCAACTGAGCTACAATCACCATTTGTGGTTGCTGACAACCTAAGTTGCTTTTGCGAGTGCAAATATAGTGCAAAACTTAACTTTTGCAAAGGTTTTTTTTATTTTTTAAATCAAATCTCCTAAGCGCTTGACTGCCACGTATCTCTCGGTTGTAAAACCTTCAGCATAATCCACTCCTATCAATCTGCCAAAGTCTTGTGAACGATAATGAATGCTTTCCAAAAAGTTTTTGGTGGCAATCGGCGTTACCGGTTCATTGGAATTTTCAGAATAAAACTGTGAGGCATAAGCCAAAATAGATTGAGTCTTCTGATCAATAAAATCGGAAATATCAACCACAAAATCAGGCTCAATATTTTTCCATTGAATATAGTGATATACCACTTTAGGACGCCAAGCTTCTTGAACTTCTCCTTCGTGAGTGGTTTCAATTTTACGCAATCCCGATAAAAAACAAGCATCAGAAACCAACTTACTGCCTTTTCCGTGATCAATATGTCTGTCTTCTATTGCATTGCATATTACAATCTCAGGTCGGTATTTTCGAATCCTTTTGATGATCTCCATTTGGTGGACTTCATCGTTCACAAAAAAACCATCACGCATATTTAAATTCTCCCGTACAGTTAATCCTAAAATCTCTGCCGCCAAACTAGCTTCTTGGTCTCTGATTTCAACGGAACCACGCGTACCGAGTTCCCCTCTGGTCAAATCAATTACACCAACTTTTTTGCCTAACGAAACCTCCTTGGCTATAGTACCGCTACAACCTAGTTCTACATCATCAGGATGTGCTCCGAAAGCTAATATGTCTAATTTCATAGCAATGCTTTTAAATATTTACCATTGATTGTCAATGCATTTTGGTTTGCAAAAATACTACTATTTACAAAACCTTTCGCATCGTCATCGATTTGTTTACCGTTTCGATAAACTCAGCCTCAGGCTTACTGTCTTTAGTAACACCACAACCCATGAACAACTCGGCTTTGTTTTCGGCAATCTTCATACATCGCAAATTGACAAATAAATCGGATTGCGCTGTGTGAAAGGTAGCCAAATCAACATTCAACTCGCCCAAAAAGCCGGAATAATAGCTTCTTTCATAAGGCTCGTTTTGCAAGATAAAATCCTTAGCAGCTGCTTTCGGCAATCCGCAAACAGCAGAAGTTGGATGCAAAGCCAATATAATTTCTTTTAGATTATTTTGATTCTTGAGAATGGCTGAAATATTCGTTTTAATATGCCATAAATTACCGGCTTGAACGGAATACGGACTCGAAAGAGTGAGTTCCGAAACTTTATCGGCCAAACTTTGAGTGATAAAATCGGTTACCAATTGTTGCTCCTTGATTTCTTTTTCTTGCCAAACGATGTCTTTAGATTCAGTTACCGCTTGCGTTCCGGCCAAAGCCACAGTTTGTATGGTTTCCTGATTGATTTTTAAAAACTGCTCCGGACTGGCGCCCAACCAAAGCCCTATTTTCGGGTGGAAAAAACAATATTTAAAAGCAGTCGGATAAAAAACTACCAACTTTTTAAAAACGGTTGCTATCTCAAAAGACGGAATTGCAACGGTCTCTTTTCGGGATAAAACTACTTTCTCGAATTGGCCATTTTGAATTGCCTCGACGCCTTTGGTGACCAAATCCTTAAAACTTTTTTGAGCAACTTCATCCGCGTGAAATGTTGGATCGGCAGTCAATAAAAAATCTGACTCGCTAATCTTCTCTACATAAATATCAGATTCCGATTGTGGTATGTATGGAATCGAATCACCGTTAAAAGGCGCAAAAACAAAACCTTTTTCACTAAAATCTTCTAAAAAATATAAGTTATCATTACCCTGAAGCACCGCAATTAGTCGGTCTGTATTCGGTTTAGCATACAAGACAAAAGGCAGTTGTTGCTCCAAATGGACTTTGATTTTTACAAATAAATCAGTCATTATCTTCTGGGTAAAATCATGTTGGTCAATTTACAAAGCGAAATGAGTTTATCGTTTTCATCGGTTATTTTAATTTCCCACAAATGAATACTTCTGCCTTGGTGAATGATTTTGGCAGTACAAAAAACAGTTCCTTCACGTTTGCTTTTCAAATGATTGGCCGAAATTTCTATCCCGCGCACTTCTTGCTTTTCAGTATTAATAAACATGAGTGAAGCAGCACTGCCAACACTTTCGGCTAAAGCCACTGTAGCGCCACCGTGTAATAATCCCATAGGTTGATGCACTCTATAATTCACCGGCATTTTGGCTTTTAAAAAGCCTTCACCGGCGTCTATATATTCTATTTCTAAGGTTTCCATCAAAGTGTTTTTACTCCATTCGTTGCACAGTTGTAACACTTTTTCTCTATCCAATGCCATAGCTTATTTTTTTTCACGAAATTACTACTTATTTCCCACAAGGAAAAAAGCCATCATTACAAAATACTATAATGGCAATTTTATCGTTATTAACAAACAATCGTCAAATTTTCAAATTGACTTATTTTCAATTTGAACTTTAATAACTACATTTACCACTCGAGGTCTTTAGGCCGAATTGTACAACGTAAAAATTCGAAATATCCATGCGCTATCTTATTCTCTTTTTTATTGTGGGCTTGACATTACTAACCAGTTCTTGTCGACAAGATTTTGAATTTGAACCCAGTACAGGCGGCTTGTTTTTTTCCAAAGACACAGTGTATTTAGATACAGTTTTCACCAATATCGGCTCGAGTACTTACACCCTAAAAGTGTATAACAAAAGTGACAAAGACATCAAAATTCCAACCATACAATTAGGAAAAGGACAAGCCTCTAAATACCGCATGACGGTAGATGGCATGGTGGGCAATAACAATAGAGTTTTCAACGATGTCGAATTATTGGCCAAAGACAGCATGTATATCTTCATTGAAGTTACAGCCGATGTAGCCGAAGCCAATCCAACCGATTTTTTATATACCGATATTATCGAATTCCGCCACGCTAATGGAGAAGTGCAAGATGTAGACTTGGTAACCTTAATCCAAGATGCGTATTTCTTATATCCGAAACGATTTGCCGACGGGACTACCGAAACCCTAACCATTGAAGGTATAGAAGAACCGGTATATGGTTTCTTTTTAGATGAAAATGATCCTGTTAACGGTAATGAATACGTTTGGAACAACGATAAACCTTACGTAGTTTATGGTTATGCGGCCGTTCCGGGAGGAAAAACTTTGAATGTTCAACCCGGCGCTCGAGTACATTTCCATGCCGATTCAGGATTAATTGTGGGTAACGGCGCTTCTTTTAAAGCCAATGGAACTTTAGAAAACAATATCATTTTTGAAGGCGATCGACTAGAACCCGGATTTTCAGACGTGGCAGGACAATGGCAAACCATTTGGCTGACTGCCGGAAGTACCGGAAATGAAATCGAAAACGTAATCATCAAAAATGCAGCAGTCGGTTTAAACATCGACAGCAATGATGGCAATTTTATGACGATTAAAAACACTCAGATATACAATTCGTCATTGATTGGATTATACGCCAAAACTGCAAAGATTAAAGGTGAAAACCTGGTCATTAATTACGGAGGTATAGCTTCACTGGCTTGTACATTGGGGGGAAGCT
>Ga0208243_1000215_pt1 | contig 41775 bp, 39 predicted proteins | sample Subbio2Aug_QV12A_FD_184826 | JGI IMG/M metagenome (GOLD analysis project Ga0208243, IMG submission 184826) | Serpentinite rock and fluid subsurface biosphere microbial communities from McLaughlin Reserve, California, USA - CR12Aug_QV12A (SPAdes) | ecosystem: Environmental > Terrestrial > Deep... | reverse complement strand
TTTGGTAAGCATCAATGGAGGAAGGATTCCCTAGAGCTAACAAATCAAAAGTTAGGCATCATAGGCCTTGGTACCTTAGGTACCATGCTGGCAAAGAGGGCAATGGACTTTGGCATGGATATCTATTATTATAATAGATCCCGAAGGTATCCTTTGGAGACTACTGGTGTTAAATACCTAGAGCTTGATGAACTGCTTAGGACTGTAGATATTATATCTACTCATTTACCACGTAATACTCAGATATTAAGTTTCGATAGATTTAAAGCCTTTGGCAATGGTAAGATTTTAATAAACACATCACTGGAGCCTACCTTTGATCTAGAAGCCTTTGATAAATGGATATCTAATAATGATAATTATGCAATTTTCGATGGAGTTGCCATGGGACGTCATTATGATAGCTTAAAGCAGCATCAAAATGTTATCTATACAGACAAGGTAGCAGGCTGGACCACGCAGGCAAAGGCAAGATTATCCTATAAGGTTTTAGAAAATATTACTAAGTATTTTAACCAAGGTTAAAATACTTTTAGGGAAAAATTTAGGGCAAGCTCATTATAAAAGGCTTGCCCTTTAGTCTTTTAAAATATTAGTTAGCCTTTATTTATTCAAGCACAGTATCTATTTAAATCCCTACGAGTTTATCTCTTCTCTAATTTAGCTTTACTCTCTTTATAGCTTTTGCCCACAATTTGAGCAGAAGTTGCCATTACCTGTTTTTGTACCACAATTTGGGCAGAAATTTGGCTTATTCTTAGCTTCAGCCTTTTCCTTTTCTTCATCATCATCATTTTGTTTGTTAGCTTTATTCATCTGCTTCATCATTTCACCTGCCATGTTCATACCCATCATCATTCCAGCCATGTCTGAAGCAGCACCTCCACCCTTTATTCTACCTGAAGCAATACCATCAACCATTTCAACCTGTTGATATTTACCTATATCTCCAATCATGCTATGGGAGGCTGATTTTGTTATCATCCTTTGAATTTCCTCTGGGAAACTAAAGCTCATAATGTTGAAGCCGGTTACACTTAGGCCGTCCTTTATAATGCTCATATCTAGGTCTTCCTTAATACCCTTTCCAATATCGAAGGCGTTGGCCTGAAGGTTAAACATATCTTTGCCTTCTTTGCTTATCCATTTCATAAGGAGTTGGTCTAATATAGAAGTAATCCTAAGCCTTACGTCCTCTATTAAGTAGCTATTTCTAATGCCAGCAACCTTATCTATAAGAGCTATATAATCATTTACCTTTACATTAAAGGTACCATTTGCCCTGATTGGAAGTCCCCCTGGAAGCACTGAATTTGGAATATTGATTGCATTTTTTGTGCCCCACTTAACAGTAAACTCCTTTGTATTAACAAACAACACCTCTGCCCGCAAGCCACTATTAAATCCGAACTTAAAGCCTTTTAATGTAGACAAAAATGGAATTATTTGTGATTCTATATCATAATCTCCCTCATCCTTAAAAATTCCTTCTATCCTTCCTGAGTTTAAGAATATTGCGTCCTGTCCTGGTCGAATTATTAGTCTACTTCCTCTTTTTATCTCATTATTATGCCATTTCCAAAAAATCATGTCATCTTTAAACTCTTCCCATTCAATTACATTTGCAAACTGTTTTTTGAACATAGTTATATCCCTCACTTTCCCACAGTATTATAATTTATGTATTTTTTCATAGGTTAAAGCACTTATTAGAAAAAATTATAATATATAATTTACAAAATTTATATATTATTTTAATAAATAGTTAAAGCTGTAGATAAACTACAGCTTATTCTTTTTACTCCTTATTTAAGCTTGCTTTTAATGCCTCCAGCTCATCATCTACATTTGGTTTACTATCATATTTTGATTTTAAGTCTTTGATTTCATCCTTTGGAGCTGCATTTAATTCTGCCAGAGCATTAGCTTGATCTAGTGCCTTATTAGCCTTTTCTTCCATTCTATCAAAGGCTGATATAGAATTGTTAGCGCTATTTACTGAAGACCCTATCTTATTTATTCTCTCCTGCGTTTTAGCAACAGAAAGCTTTCCTTTAATCATATCCCTACGAGATTCTAATTCCTTAATATCTGCTACAAGCTTATCATGCATTTCTCTCATTTTATTTGCATTAGAAGCTGCTAAAACATATGCTTCTTTAAGACCAGCCTCTTTAGTAGCTAAGGAGGACTTACCTTCAAGGAACTTCCTTGCATCATCTTCATTATTTGCTTCTAATGCTTTGATAGCATAGTTTTGTAGCTTCTTCATTTCTTCAGTACATTCATCTAATGCCCTTTTAGCTCTCTGTTCTTCCGCCATGATCGATGCAGTTTCTGCCTTTACCTTCCCTAAGTCACTATTAAGGTTTCTCAAGCACTGATCAATCATCTTTCCTGGATCCTCTACCTTATCTAGTAGCGCATTAATATTACTGCTCATAATATCCTTGAATCTTGTTAAAATAGCCATTATTTATCCTCCTTTTATGCTTTGCTTTTATTTTTATAGCTTACATTATACCCATTGTATTTATACCTAATTTAAGGTCTTCTGAAAATATGATATATTAAAACTTAAAAATGTTCCTGTTTATTATACTTTCAATATAATATCTATTTTTCCTTTTTAATATTTCTTTTTTTGCACATCTGTTAACATCCCCCTGTCTTCTTGTCTACCTTATTATAAGGTATTGAAATTTACTGCCCTATATGCTAAAATTCCTCAATAGAAGGTTTTATAGGAGGGGTAACTATGAATAAAATTATTGTATTTGGAAGTAAGCTTTGACCAGATTGTGATCCAGTGAAAGAGTTTCTTTCCCAAAATAAGATAACACATGTTTATTTAGACATAACTGAAAGTATGGCTAATCTTAAAAGCTTTTTAAAGCTTCGTGATAGCAGGCCTGAATTTGACGAGATTAAAAAGAGAGGAAGCATTGGGATTCCATGTATTGTTGTAAATGGTGGAGATAAGCTAATATTTGATGTTCCTAAGCTAACTGATCTGCTTGATTAGCATAATTATAATTAGTAATTTCTGAGCTTTAAGACGACTTTGAAAGGCATACTTATTTATAGGCTGCTGTAAGATAAATATACCCCCTTTCAAATCCTTGTTATACCTCATAACCATTAAAAGTACTGCTACTGTTAGTTTAAACATGTTATCAACCCCTTAGCTATATAAGGATCTTCATATACCTACAGGCCTTACTTTATTGTAGCATTTATATTTGGATTTTTAGCTTTTTGTAAACTGAGTCATCTTAACTATAGGGCTATTTCCTAAAAAATCTTTAATCAGCTTCAAAAAAATACTATAATAGGTGATGTGCTGTTTATATTAAGCTCTATTATAATGCTTACAAGATTGAGGGGTTCAAATATGAGAAAAAAAGATATACTTGAGTTGAAAAAACGTTTGAAAAAGGATCATTGTACCTTCACTAGAATGTGTGGCTGCTATGTTAATGCTGCAAAACATATTATTATGAATTTTAGAGAATCCTTTCTTAATTTAGAGGAGGAGGAATATTTTAAGTTCTTAGAAATTTCAAAAAAAGTACTGTCTGGGACTATTGGAAATAATATTTTGCAGCTATCCTTTCCTACTAATGAGACTTCTAAAAATGAAAGGCAAGCATCTTTACTACAGCTTAAAAGCAGTGCTTTAAAGAATGATGCTATCCTTGATAGCTTCTACAAAGTGATTATAGATAATTATGATTACACAGGTAATTATTTAATCATTTTGTTCCATGACATTTATGATGTTATTACTAAAACTACTGATAATGTAAAAATTGATGAATCAGAAGAAGTATATGAATATATATTATGTGCTATTTGTCCTGTTTCACTTTCAGATCCTGGCCTTAGGTATTTTGAAGAAGAAAACAAAATAAAAGCCCGTATTAGAGACTGGGTGGTAGAAGCCCCTATCAATGGTTTTGTATTCCCTGCTTTTATTGAACGCAGTGCAGATATTGATTCTATTATGTATTACACAAAAAATGCAAAGGATACACATCCTGAGTTAATGGAAAATGTATTAGGCTGTTACTCTAGGCAGACTGCCACTATACAAAAAGAAACCTTCCAATCTATTATTAAGTCCTCTTTTACTACAGACGAAGCTAAGGCCGAAAAAATCTTTATGGAAGTACAGGAAAACTTAAATATTGTAATAGATGAGCACAATTCCATTTATGATGATACAGATATCGAGCCTAAAGTCCTAACGCCGAAGGATATTCAAAACATTCTGATTGATAGTGGGATTTCTGAAGAACTAACTTTGAATATAGAGAAATCTTTTGTAGAGAGCTTTGGAGATGATCTACCCCTAGCAGAGCACTTAATTGATCCAAAGACCCTTAAGGCTAATGAACAAAGAAAAAAGGAAGAGAATCTTCAAAAGCAAGTAGACATACTTCAAACTAAGCTTGAGCTAGCTAAGGGTAAGGCTGCTCCTAGCAATATGGATCTCCAGGATACTTATGTCCATAATTTAGACAAAGCTCAAAAAATAAATTCAGAGGATAATAATACTACAACTCACTACGATGTTATACTCCAAGTAAAGCCAGAAAAAATATCGCAAATAAAGGCTCAAATAATCGATGGTCAAAAATGCATAGTTATTCCCATTAACGACAATGAGCAAACTACTGTCAATGGCTTAGATGATTTGATTTAATTTAATCATTATATTTTCCAAAAAAGCTCCTGCCTATTTTTAGGTAAGAGCTTTTTGTAAAGGTCGGAGGCTTAAATCAAAATATAAATTACTATTGAAATTAATAAGTAGATTAGTATAATTATAAATATAAACGTATAATTATACTATAATCTGCATATACATATAATATAAGTTTTCTTCTGTATAACAAATATAAGGAGGCATTTACAATGAAAGGATATTTGGTATTAAGGGACGGAAGCATTTTCTTTGGTGAAACCGCTGGTAAGAGTAATATTTTTGGCAATATGTGTATTGACGAAAAGGGATTAATTAAAGTTGAGTGTCCAGTTTCAGGAAAGCTTGGAGTAGTTGGAACTACAGCACTTGATTCGAATAATAGTATGATGCTGTCTAATACAGACTTTGAGATTCTAAAGGGCAAAATCGGAAATTCTGCCATACATGGAAAAATTGTTACTGATAACTTGCCCATAGATTTCCATGTATACGATATAGAAACTCATATTTCCATGATTTAACTAATACATTTGAACAATTCCTTTTCTCCCTTTTCACAAAAAACATTCCAATAAATGCGATTAAATATGATAGTTGTTTCATTCAATTAACAGTGAGTTAACACTAACATTTATTAAATAATATATAATGTAAATAACTACTAAAACTATAAAATTATACTACTTTAATAACAACATAAATACTATATACTTATCATTTAATGGCACGGCACATACTACAGAATAAGAATACAAATTGAATTAGATTTATCCTTCGGTATATTGCTAAGACTCCCACTTCTGAAAGTGGGAGAACAAGCACTACATCCTCGAAGTAAGTTCGGCTACAATTCAGTGGGAGTAAAAACTCCCCCTGAATTAAGTCTCATTTTATTTTAAACTTTCATAATTCGGATAAAAAGGGGGATAGGCATACTTTCATAAAAACTTTTCAAATATGAAATGACAAAATGCATTTTGGCAATGACTGTTACATAGCTTGCTTTTCAACTTAAATGCTAAGGAGGGAATAGTGGGTGATATCCACGAATACTATGGTTAAAAATTACATTATTGATACAAATGTAATGATCCATGATCCAATGTTCTTATATAACTTTGATGATAACGATATTATAATACCTATTGTTACTATTGAGGAGCTTGACAAACTGAAAAAAGCAGAGGGCATGGTTGGGTACCATTCTCGAAGAGTCCTAAAAGAGCTTAACAAAATAAGGCAGTATGGTAACTTTCTTGAAGGTATCCGCTTACCTAATGGAGGTACAATTCGAATTGAAATGAATCATATGGATTTTTCTGTACTGCCTGATGGTATGGACAGGCATATTAACGATAACAAAATTTTAGCTATCGCTTTGAATATATCCAAACTAGATGTACACAAACCTACAATCCTAGTAACAAAAGATATGTGTATGTCTGTAAAAGGTGAATCCTTAGGGCTGATTATACAGGATTATGAAAATGATAAAATCCGCACAGATGAGCTTTATAGGGGTTACAGTGAGATTTATTTAACATCTGAGGAAATAAATAGGATTTACCGTGAAGGTATTGCCCTCCCAGAAAATTTGAATGAAGCAATTTTTCCTAATCATTTTTTTCATATAAAAAGTACAGATACTATAAATCATGAAATATTAGCAAAATTCAAAAACAAAAAAATTATTCCATTAGAATACTCAAACGAGACTACATGGGGCTTAAAGCCGATAAATAGAGAACAAAAAATGGCATTTGAGTTGCTACATGATCCGGATATTCATTTTGGAACAATACTTGGTGGTGCAGGAAGTGGTAAAAGCATTTTAACTATAGCTTATGCTCTACAAAGTGCACTTGAAAAAGGAATCTATCGAAAAATTATTTTTGTAAGACCTGTAGTACCTGCTGGAAATGACATTGGCTTTTTACCGGGAGAGGAAAAGGATAAATTGAGGCCTTGGATGTCCGCCTTATATGATGCTGTAGATAACTTATTTGACAATAAACAAAAATATAAAGAAGCAAAAACTACAGGTTGTTTTGGAAACGAAAAAAAGCCGGATTTTTCTGTAGAGCATTTTATTGATTCCTATAGGGAGGCAGGCTTGCTGGAGATGAAAACCTTTAACTATATGAGAGGAAGGACCTTATCCAACGCATTGGTTATTGTAGATGAAGCTCAAGAAACAACGCCTCATTTAGCCAAATTAATGCTAACCCGTGCAGGAGAAGGTTCTAAATTTATATTTATCGGAGATCCTTCTGATAATCAAATTGATAATGTTTTGGTGGATTCAAAATCAAATGGGTTGGTCTATACAGTAGATAGAATGAAAAACTTTGATATTACAGCTCATATTACACTGCAGCAGGTGGAAAGAAGTCCTCTGGCTCAACTGGCGGAGAAGTATATGTAAATTCTTATCCAATACTCGATGATGCTATTATATTCATAATCTTTGTTTATAAACTGCTTGATAAAGATAATTGAAAAATATCTATAAGTAACTAAATCTATGGGGCATGCATTATCAGTTGGATCAAAGTGGCGATTTTCGATCGCCACTTCCTATTCACTGAAAAATTAATACTATCTTAATAGGTTTAGTTATATTTTATGATATTTTTTATATTCATTGATCCGTTGTAAACGATGAGATTTTTTATGTCTAAAGCTGCTTCTATCAAAGGATGCATTCCTCACTAAGAGAAAGTCTGTTGATAGGATTTCCATTTCTTCCTGTATAAGCGAGGACGACATGTTGTAGTTCATTTTTTTCTCTCCTACCTCTTCCATGTGGAATGCATAATGGTGTTCCAAATAAAGGATCCATGACAATTTCACATTTCATTCCAAAAACGGACTGGACCATTTTTTTCGTTACAATATCTTCCGGTTTTCCCGCAGCATATATGTTTTTATTATGAACTGCTACAATATGATGGGCATAACGGCAAGCCAAATTCAGGTCATGAAGAACCATCACAACTGTTCGATGTTCCTTCTCATTTAAGTCAAAAAGTAAATCAAGGATTTCAATTTGATGACTCATATCTAAGTAGGTTGTCGGTTCATCCAAAAGTAAAGTTTGCGTTCCTTGAGCAAGTGTCATTGCAATCCAAGCTCTTTGACGCTGCCCTCCTGACAAAGCATCTACTGGCACATCTGCAAATTGCAACATATGTGTAGATTTTAAAGCGAGATTAACCATCCGTTCATCTTCTTTCGACCACTGCTTTAACCAGCTTTGATGTGGATATCTCCCTTGACTCACTAATTGGTGAACAGTCAATCCTTCAGGTGCAGAGGGGCCCTGGGGTAGAATTGACATTCGTTTTGATACTTCTTTGGTTGATAATTTTGCAATATCTTTACCATCTAAAAGGACCATGCCTGTTTTAGCTTTTAACAAGCGTGCCATTGTCCGTAGAAGGGTCGATTTCCCACATCCGTTACTTCCTATTAAAACGGTAATTTTCCCTTTTGGTATTTTCAAATTTAAATGTTCTATTATGGGCTCAGAGCCGTAGGATATTGTCAGTTCTTTTGCTTCCAATGGTTCCATCATGCTCCTCCTTTTTAAAATTGATTTCGATTCTTAAATAATAGATATATAAAAAACGGTGCTCCAATCCCCGCAGTAAAAACCCCTGCCGGAATGTCTAATGGAAAAAAAGCCGTCCGAGCGACTAGATCAGCGTTAAATACAAGTGCACTGCCTATTAAAGCAGATACGAGAATCAAGCTACCAAAAGGGCGTCCTACTAGTTTTCTAGCAATATGAGGTGCGATAAGACCAACAAAACCGATTGCCCCAGCGATAGACACAGCGAAACCTGCCAGCAACACACTAAAAAGAAGCAAAAGAAACCTGTGCAGATGAACATGAATTCCTAATCCGATTGCAATATCATCACCTAGTTCTTGTAGACTCAGACTTCGAGCTAAAAAAAGTACTAGAGGAACAATAATGAATAAGACAGAAGCCATCATACAAACATCCGCCCATGATGCACCATATACACTGCCTGTGAGCCAAATATATGCTTTTCCTAGGGAAAAAATGGGACTCATTACTAACATGAATGTCGTACCCGCACCCATGATTGCGGACATACCAATTCCTATCAGTACAAGACGGATAGGAGTAATTCCACTTCTCCAAGATAGTAGATAAATCAATAAGGAGACGAGGATCGCCCCACTAATTGCAGCAATTGGCAAAAATTTTATGCTTACTATCCCTCCGAGAAAAGTGATGAAAGCCACTGCTGCAAATGAAGCACCACTAGTAATCCCAATGATATCTGGTGAAGCCAATGGGTTTCGAATCATCCCTTGTAATATGACACCTGATATGCCCAAGGCAGCACCCACAAATAAAGATGCAAGAACCCGTGGTAGCCTTAATGTTTGGATAATAAAATCATATTCACCGGAACCCCTTCCGAAAATCGTCACAATAACTTCCATGGGAGTTATCATCGTGTTACCTATACCAGTACCTACAGCAACAGAGAGAATTACAAGGAGGAAAAGCAAACAAATTACGATTACTGACTTCTTTTCAATCTGTACAGAAATCGAGTCGCTTTTATTACGAAAAAGGAGATTTGGTTTCATATCTTTGACACTCCTTTACGCGCTATAAACACAAAAAAGGGGCCACCAATAAAAGCGGTCATAACACCGATAGGAACCTCCCGTGGCATAATGACCAATCTGGCCACGACATCAGCGGATAGTAATAACACAGCGCCTAAAACAGCTGAATATGGGAGCACCCAGCGATAGTCGTTGCCAACAAACGCTCGTGCTATATGAGGAACCACTAGCCCTATAAAGCCGACAGCACCTACAACGGCGACAGAACTGCCCGCTAACAAAACAATTATAATTCCCATGTATATTTTCACCATAAAGATATTTTGCCCCATCCCTTTTGCTATATCATCACCAGTGGCTAATAAGTTAATCTCTCTGCCCATAAACATCGCAATAATCCCAGCAAATAGCATAAAAGGTAATACAGTAAGTAACATTTCTAATGTACGCCCGCTTACTGAACCAGCTAGCCAAAATAAAACATCTTGTAGTCCTGCTTCATTTAGTACTAAGACTGATTGTGTTAAAGAAATGAATAATGCCGTGATAGCGGTACCCGCTAATACAATTTTTATGGGAGTGAGTCCATCTCTGCCAATGGAACCTAGTAAGTAAACAATCATAGCAGATATCGTTGCTCCGAGAAAAGCAAACCACATAACATGAACTAATGATGAAATAGATAAAAAGACGACTGCTATTACAATAAAGAATATTGCACCCGCATTAATACCAAAAACACTGGGAGAAGCTAAAGGATTTCTTGTTAATGCTTGCATGAGTGCACCAGCAACTGCTAAACTTGCCCCTACCATAGTTGCAATTACGGCTCTTGGTAAACGTTCAGTTTGAATGATCATATGCTCAATAGAACTAGAATCGTAGTATAAAAAGGCTTCAATTGCATGTTCTAAAGTAATAGGGGTTCTACCAAAGATAATGCTGGAGATAAACGCTACTATTAATATAAGTAAGATGATGCCCAAGCCGAAGAATTTCATTTGTGTTTTTAAAAATAGTTGAAACATATCCTCACTCTTTCGTAGATGAAATGATATAGATAGAGAGAGAAAATTGATATATCATCATCTCTCTCTATAGACAGATTACTTTTCAATTTCAAAAATTTCATATAAATCATCTAGCATCATATTGGCCGTTATGTATCCACCGGCACTATTCCAAATTACTTCATTTACCTGAATAACTTGATCATTCTTAACAGCATCTAGATTAGCCCAAAGAGGATGATTGGTCCATTCCTCATACGTTTTTTGAATTGCATTTAAATCTGTTCCAGAATTAAAATTGAATATCATAGCTGCGTTCATGTCTGGAATACTTTCTTTTGATGTTAGTTGGATTCCCCATGTTTCTTCATCATGGCCTTCAGGTCGAGTGAAACCAAGTTCTTGTAATATTTTCCCTGCATACCCCATATAAAAAATACGGGCATGATCGGCTCTAAAGTTCGTGATAGTCACTTCAATAGGTAGGCGATCCTCCATTTGTTTTTTAAAATCTGCTACGCGGTTATCCCAATCCAGTAATAATTGGTTTGATTTTTCCACAAGATTTAATGCTTTCCCCATTAAATCCATCGTTTCCTTCCAGTCATAAAGAACTTCATTCATCACCGTAGGAGCTATCTGTGATAGTTGATCATAGATTTTTTCATGCCGTATTTTAGAAGCAATAATCAAATCAGGCTTAAGTTTATAGATCTCCTCCAAATTAGGCTGAGTTTCCAAGCCAAGTAACTGAACATCTTCAAGATCGTCTCTTAAGTACTCGTAAATTGGTTTTTCTACCCAAGATTCAACTACTCCTATCGGTTTTACTCCAAGAGCAATCGCAACATCCGTCGCACCTTGATACAGTGCTATCACTCGTTTTGGAGTGCCTTTGATTTCCGTTATCCCCATCGCATGTTCAATAATGCGAACTTCTTCTTGTCCAGCAGTTTTTTCAGATGATGTTCCTGTAGATTTCTTCGTTGTACAACCAGTTATAAAAATTATCAAAACGAATAAGGTTGCTAACGCAAATAATACTATTTTTGACTTAAACATTGTTTCAGCTCCTTTTTTTATACTAATGATGATAATGATATTTATTATCATTGATAATTATACATTAACTAAATTACATTCAACATGAACGATTACGTTCACTATATGGACAAATCTGTCTCAAATAACTGCTGTAGCTTATCAAGCAATAAATTATTTGTATAAGACGTATAACACGTATGGAGATGCTTGTGGTCATACATACCATAAATAGCCCTATTGCGAACAGCCTTTAACTCCTTCCATTTTTCACTGGTGAATAATGCGTTGATTTTATTTTGAATCATTTGATCCATATTCACCGTACCATCGTGCTTATAAGGTGTTAATAGAATTTTGTCAGCCTCAAATTCAGATAAATCCTCAAGAGAGATTTCTTTGAAATATTCGATTTCTTCTACACCTTTTGGAATCTTCAATCTTAAATCTCCGTATAGAACCGTTCCAACATTACGTCTACCATATACACACATCTTCTCCTTACCAATTCCTATCACCAATATTTTTTCATTTTCAATCTTTCTTTCTATTAATTTACGAACTTTTTCAACTTTTTGGTCATAATATTCTAGCCAAAGACTAGCTTCCTTTTCCTTTTCAACGATTTTTGCAATGGTTTGAAAAAGCATGCGCCACTCATTAAAAAATGGGACGTTTACAGTAGGAGCGATTTGTTCAACCATTTTCTCCTTGAGTGACTTATCATCCTTATGATAATCTCTTGTTAAAATTAAATCTGGTTTGATCTGCATTAGTTTTTCTAAATCGGGAACAAATTCGCCAAGGGGAATAGTATTTGGAAGTTGGTTTATTACTGGGTATGCATTACTTATAACAGCGGCATAAGGCTCTACACCAAGTGTCATCAAATGACCGGTTATTAGATGTTTAAGCGAAGCAATCCGTAGTGATGATTTTATTTTTCTTATATAAATGGCTGGAGAACAACCTTTTATAGCTTTAAACTTACGACTGAAGTAAAACTCATCGTTGAAACCGACCTTATGAGCAACTGTACTTAATTTTTCATCAGAGAGGATCAGAAGCTGCTCAGCTTTTTTAATTCGTATATCGGTTAAGTATTCCATTGGACTTTTTCCAGTTTCTCTTTTAAATATACGAGAATAATAGTCTGTGCTGACCCCAGCAATTTCAGCAAGCCTTTTACGAGTAATATTGCCACTGTATTTTTGTTCCATATACTCTTTCGTAAGTTTAACTGCTTTGTCAAGACCCATCTTTTGCTGTTCCATGCCATTTTTGAAAAGATACAAAATCATTTCCTGGAAGCGAATATTTGCTTCCATCCCGCCAAAAGAAGCTTTACTTTGAAAATTTCTTTTTATATTCTCAACCATTTCATTTAAAATTTGATCATTAAACAAAAAAAAATCTTCTAGAAAGCGAACCTTTACAGATATAAAACAACCATTTTCAGCATATTGTAAAGCATGAAATGTGATTTGATAATAATCCACTGTTAAATTATCATCTAGGCTGAGCTTCGCTTCGGTCCCCGGTGAGATTATGAAACCTATTTGCCCTTCCAAGGCGTAGCTTCTTTCCTGTATATAGATAGTTCCTTTCGCTTTCCTAAACAACAACATTGTATATAAACTTAAGTCTTGCTGTTGAAAAATCAACTGATTTGAAAGTACGTGCTTTATATCATCTAATCTATACATAAAAGAAGCTAAATGATCATAGAGGTTTGCTTCGTTATTCATATGTGTCACTCCTTAGTGCTTATTACGTATTCATTTAATCATCCCAAAAACTCAATTGATTATAATTTTCAATTACATATACTATATTATCCTTTATCATAATCTCTTTAAGAATAAATTTATTTTTTGTAAATATTTCTATGAAATTGAAGCCAAGAGGAATTATACACCCATTTTTACGAGTATCACCTATAAGAATTGCACGAAATTTACCTTTTTTTTAGTACTCTAAAACGGTTACTTGTGTGATCATGCACCTTAGCGAGAAGTTCAACATTTTTGCTCCTGTCTAGGTATGTGATATGGATGTTTTCTAGTCAATTACATTTTATCAGAAAATGGGTGCATTTTTACGTCAATAAACAAATTTTTATAACTTTTTCTACTGAAAATCCACGCTTTATATGGATTTTATATGTGATTATCATGTCTCCATTTGCAATATGAGTCACCTCGTGAGCTGCTACTGCTGCTAAACCCTTTTCGTCCATCTGCTCCAGTATAGCTGTGCTAAAGGCAACTAATGAGCTATTTCTGCTTAAGCCCGTTGCAAAGGCATTCATATCTGAACTTTGGTATATGCCTACTCTGGCATCTTCTTTATTCCTGCTCGTGTACTTAATCCTTCAACTAGCCTATAAGCTCTCTTCTGTTTCATTTCTAAAATTTCCTTCTCGTAACACAATCATTCTATGGGCTCTTTTACATAGCCACTTAGACAACAGCAGGCTAAACATTGGAAATATGCTACCTAAGACAAGTATGTAAGGTGTTGCTCCTAGCAATGCACCGCCAGATATTATTGTAAGTGACAGTACTACCGCTGCATTTGCAAACAAGAACCAAGCTAATGTCTTTAATATGTTACCTTTAAGTCCTAATTCTCCTCTACTTTTAACAAGACTAATGTATTCATCGTAGGTCTTTGATCAATAATTGCAGCCCAAATTGTATCATTGCTATCTACCATTACTATTGCTTCCATAATAGTATATAGACCTAGAACAGCTCGGGAGTTTACTGTAGCACCAAAACCATCTAAGTCTTCTTCTTGTATAATCATTTGATATGTTTCAATGAATAAATTATATTTATCCTTTACTAAGTTCTTAAAAGCTTGCTCTTGCTTATTATTAGAAAATACTCAGTATTTATATAGAGTACTGCTATTGTTATTATTTACTGTTGTCTCTCCTTCTGCTCCTGCTTTTTTCATGACTTCAATTATTGCAGTTTCCCCTCTCTCTATCGTTAATTCCAATGGACTTATACCGTAGTGGGTCTTGAAATTTGGATTTGCTCCCTTTGTAAGTAATGTTTCTACTATTCCTTTATTACCTAAATTAATAGCAGCAAGTAAAGGGGTAAAGCCTTGCATGTCTGTAGCATTTATTTCTGACTGATTTGCTAAAACTAAATCTATTATTTTAGGGTTTTCATTCAAGATAGCAAACATTAATGGAGTAGTCCCATTGTCAGTAGAAGCATTAACATCTGCCCCATTATCAATCAACAATTTAACTATATTTTCACTATCCTGTAGTATCGCTGCCATTAATAAAGTAGCGTTATCTTCTTCAGGAATAGCTATATTTACGTTCGCCCCCTTATTAGCTACAAATGTTTATAGATGTAGGCTGATTTTTGGTATCTAATGATATCACTATGAAGGACTCTCTATCTTCGTTATCTAAAAACTCCCTAAATAACTTAACTCCATCTATTGGAGTAGAAATCTTTCTAGGTTCATACAAAATACTACTCTCCTTCACTAGCTTTAGCTTAACTATATCTATTCGTTTTCTCTGTTGATCTTTCATTGTAATTCCTCCATTCTAATATAACCCTAATCCTGCAATATGGATTAGGGTTTTCTGCAAAATTATAAAAGGCTTAAGTAGGTTTTTCACCTTACTTAAGCCTTAGCTATGGTTATTTATCTCTCTTAGTAATCTTTTGGGTGTTATAGATATTGGTATTATTAGTGAAACAGCAAAGTCATTGTTTAATAGTATAAGAATATTGGTATAATCCTCTCCCTCCTCTACTTTTATTAGGTCAACATATTCAGCTATACACTCATTTATATCAATATATACCTCCTTAAGCTTTACAAACTTATCCTATGATTTATCAATTAATATATATCCTCCCAGCCCTTCATCAACATCTCTTAACACCATACTCTATATCAAGAATTTGTGTTAATTCTATAATTACACCTATTACCTCTTTTGGTAGCCTTAGCCCTTCAGTTTCCTCAACATGTGCTATTTTTATCATGTATTCACTCCCCTTTTTTACTCTTTTTAATTAGTCTTACCCCTTTTGGGGGTTTGCCTTTTTTCGGCTCGCATCATCCACTAATTCTTCCAAGCCTTCTTTTGTACTGATTTTAGTATCTATTCTTAAGAAAAGATATTGACAATATCCACTAAACCAAAGTCCATCTTAGAAAGATTATTGATTACATACATGGTTGTATGGTCTATTCGTACTTTATCAGCAGAACTAGGGTTAATCATTATAACCATTACTTTTTTCTTGGTTTTATTCCATTCTTTTCTTAGCAAATATCTATGTGTTTTATTTTCCGAAAAAATTGCTTCTGTTTTAATCATACTTTTTTCAGTTAATACCATTTTAATAGATCTCCTTTGAAATAAAATCTCGTAAAATAAGAAGAGACCTCAAATAGTAAATTCTATCGAGGTCTGATATCTAATAATATTTAAAAATAAAGAGAAGTATACTGATGTAATATAGTCATGGGATTATAAATTACCAAACAGTTGTCTTTCCTTAACATGTCTTATAAATGCATTAATATCAATAATCCAGTCCCGCTGATCTTGAGTGTAAGTATAGTGAATGCCTTTAGGTAATATTAATTGTACTTTCTTATCTCGCATCTCATTAGTTTGATTTTCACTAATAGCAGCTTCTAAAGTTAAAAGATGCTTGTAGTCAATCCTATCTGCCTCTGACAATACTTGTCTCCATCTATCTTTACATGTGCTCTTTACACCAAGCATCGTCAGCAAAGATGGATTGAATGTTGTATCATGGTATTTTTCTATGCTAGGAAAAATAAAATCTGGTTTGGATTTATTTTCAGTTATCTTTGTACGTGAGAAGCTAATACCATAACTAATAAATATTTTCTCCATATGGTTTTCAAATGCATACCCTACACGGCTTTTTCTGCGATTCTGTACTGAAAGCGAATAATTAATAAAACCTTCAACATCATCTACAAATCCGTTCCGTAATCGTTCACCAACTAAGTATTTCTCAAAAGTCCTAAATAGAATTTCCTCCCGCTCAATCCAAGCAAGCAAAGCAGCATCAGGATCTTCTAAAGGTTCAATGTCTTTTAAAGTAGATCTAGCGTAGATAGAAAAATCTTTTGTTGAAGGAAATTTTTCTCCAAATTTTGAAATCATGTCATCTAAATATGTCTCTTCACTTTCTTCAATAGCAACTCCTATTTGCTCAAGTATTATTCTCGATGCAAAAGCTATTCTATCCTGTTCACTTTCTAACTCTCCTCTTATAGAAAACCCAGGATGTGTCTCATTGCTAAACCCAAACAACCATCTAATCTGGTTGCCTATGGTAGAACCGCTTTCCCCTATTATAACAATCACGCTATTATCTGGCCTCAGACCAATAACAAGCAAGTCACCCGCAGCAGCACACATAGATACTTGAGTTGTAGGAAAATATAATCTACATTCAGAACGTGTTGGATTATTTTCTCTGGCATCGTACCAAGTTAAATAACCATCTGCAGTAACTGGTTCATCATCATTATCATTTAAATAAACGAATTTAGTATCATATTTAACTTTTCCTATGGGTTGTCCAAAAATTCTTTTTAAGCCACTTACACCATTGAATTCATGTTGATTGCTGCTATAAGGGTCAGCTTCAACAGCACTCAGACTTTTAATTGCTACTCCAGAAAAATATTGGGATAGGTACCCTGCTTTCATTTTAACCACCACCACATAATTGTCTATTTTTTTCATTATATATGTGGAAGCATAAGTTTAGCAACCTCTTTAATTACTGGAACCACAACTGAATTTCCAAATTGTCTATACGCTTGAGTATCAGATACTGGAATTATAAAATCATTTGGAAACCCCATCAGCCTTGCACATTCTCTCGGAGTTAATCTTCTAGGGTTTTTTCCTTTGCCTCTAAATACTAGTATCTCTGAACCGTCTTTGTAATACCTTGCTGATAAAGTACGAGCAACATCATTCTCTGTAACTAATCCGTACCCAAATCCATTTCCTCTTGCCCTATGTTTCTCAGCATAATCCTGTAAGTACTGCCATAGTTTATCACTTAGAACATATTTACTATGCACCTTTGCTTTCTCACCTGTAGTATAAGGTTCTTCAACTTCTTCGGTTCCATTCTCTGGATGCAATATATTTTTAACAGTTAAATTATTTTGAGGAATATGTATGTCATCCCATGTAAATTCAACTTCATTTCTGAAACCAACAATTAAGATACGTTCTCTATGCTGTGGTACCCAATTTCTACCATCTAGTATTTTCCAATGTGTATTATATCCTAATTGATCTCTTAATGTCTCAATTATTACTTTAAAAGTATTTCCACCATCATGTGAAACTAAATTCTTAACATTTTCTAATAGAAACGCTTTGGGCTTTTTTGCAGCAATAATTCTAGCTACATCAAAAAATAAAGTTCCTTGCGTTGTACATTCAAATCCATGAGGTCTTCCAAGCGCATTTTTTTTGGATACCCCTGCAATTGAGAAGGGTTGACAAGGAAATCCAGCAAGTAGTACATCATGGTCTGGTACCTCATCAGCAGGAAAAGGAACTATATCACCAATAAAAGGGTGATTGTTGCCGAAATTTGCTTGATATGTTTTTTTAGACCATTCATTCCATTCACTTGTAAAAACACAAGTTCCACCTACCGATTGAAAGCCTAGTCTAATACCGCCTATTCCAGCAAATAAATCAATAAATGTAAATTTTTTCATATTGACTCGTACCTCCAATCTATTTTTATTTGCTTTCTATATAAGATAATAGCACAACTATAAAACATATGAAAGCACTCAACTACAAAACCATATTATCTCACATATAAAATTATTACGCAATATATTAATTATTTATACAATACCGAACATACGTTCTTTTGTCAAGCATTATTTTCCAGTTATGTGTTCATAAGTGTTCATAGGACGGAGTCTAAGCAAAAAACCTCCGTCATTTATGGTACGGTTCACCCTTAATAATCCTAAACCCCCTATAAACCTGCTCCAACAGTATCACCTTCATCATCTGATGAGGAAAGGTCATGGGTGAGAAGGATAGCTTAAAATCAGCTTTTCTTAGCACCTCTTCTGATAGCCCAAGGGACCCTCCTATTATAAATACTATATTACTATTTCCTGTTATTGCTAAACTGCTTAGCTTATCCGCTAAATCTTCTGAAGATAGCATTTTCCCCTTAATGGCAAGAGCTACTACATAGCTGCCCTCCTTTACGTGCTTAAGGATACTTTCTCCTTCTTTGTTTTTTATTTGCTCCATCTCTGCTGTGCTAATGTTCTCGGGTGCCTTTTCATCCGGAACCTCTATCATGGCTAATTTACAGTACCTTGTTAACCGCTTAGTATATTCCTCTATTGCCAACTGAAAGGCCTTTTCTTTGATTTTACCTACGGATATAATTGTTATATTCATGTGTATTTCACCTCGATATATATGATACCATATTATATTTTTAACCAAAATAAAATCCGGGTATTAAATTATTTGATTCTATTTCATTAATTACATTAGCACAATTCAGTGAAATTGCTGACATGGAAATTTTCATGAATTTTGTTAAGTTTACAAGTTTGTAATAAACCACAAAAATAAACCCCCATTCATATGATTATGTCTGATAGACTCCGTCATAACAAGCTGGGGGTTCACTATATTTAAATCTATTTATTTATTATTCAATAGGTCTTAGCTTAGCTGTAAAGTGTCTCAATACAGGCGGTTGCCATAATATCTCGTAGCCCTTGATTTCGCTTGCTCTTTTCTTAATATTAATAAGAGCCTCAACTACTACATCAAAGTGAGCTTGAGTATACACTCTTCTTGGTATAGCTAATCTAGTAAACTCCATTTCTGCTTCCTGCTGCTCTCCGGTCTCTGGGTCTAAATCTAAAAGATAAGATCCGATATCGCAGGATCTAATACCTGCTTCAAGATAAAGCTCGCAAGCTAAAGCTTGGCCTGGGAACTGGAAGTATGGTATATGTGGCAATAAAGCTTTAGCATCTAAGAATACAGCATGACCACCTACTGGGTATTGGAATGGAATTCCTGCTTCCTTAAGCTTTGCCCCAAGGTATTCAACCTGACCGATTCTGTATCTTAAATAGTCCTTTTCTAAGCCTTCATATAAACCGATACAAAGAGCTTCTATATCTCTACCTGCCAGACCACCATAGGTTACAAAGCCCTCATATGGGATTGTAAGGCTCTTTACCTTAGTAAATAGCTCTTCAGAATCTCTAACCCCGATAAGACCACCCATGTTTACAATAGCGTCCTTTTTAGCACTCATTGTAAATGCATCTGCATAGCTGAACATTTCTCTAACAATATCTATAATTTCAACATCTGCATAGCCTTCTTCTCTTTGTTTAATGAAATAAGCATTTTCAGCGTATCTAGCAGCGTCGATTATCATTGTAATGCCATACTTATCTGCAATTTCTCTTGTAGCCTTAATGTTTGCCATAGAAACAGGCTGTCCGCCTGCAGAGTTGTTTGTTATTGTCATAATGATAAGTCCAACGTTCTCTGCCCCAACCTCCTTAATATAAGCCTCTAATCTTGCGATATCCATGTTGCCTTTAAATGCAACATATGTTTGAGTGTCCTTTGCTTCAGGTACAACTATATCAACTGGTCTAGCTCCTAGAAGTCCTACATGTCCTCTTGTAGTATCAAAGTGCATATTTGATATACATTTTTGGCCCTTCTTAAGAAGACTTGGAAGTAAAACCTGCTCTGCTGCTCTACCCTGGTGTACAGGTTGACAGTACTTATAATTGAATATATCCTTAACTGTATTTTGAAGCCTCTTATAGCCTCTTGCCCCGGCATATGACTCATCGCCAGTCATAATACCTGCCCACTGAGCATCACTCATAGCGCCTGTACCACTATCTGTCAGCAAGTCAATATATACATCATCTGACTCAATACCGAAGACATTGTAGTTAGCTGCCTTTAGCTTCTCTTCTCTTTCCGCCCTTGTAGTCATCTTCAGTGGCTCAACCATTTTAATCTTAAAAGGTTCCGCAACGTATTTAATCACTTTAATTCCTCCTCTAGATTTATTAATTAAAGCTTAACATATATACATTAAGCCTAAAAGTGTCTTTAATTTGACTTTAATTATTTTATAATTTAAAATTATTATACGGTGATATATTCTCTCTCCAGCAGAGTGTCTAAAATTTACTCAGAAAGGAAAAGGTATAATGAGGACCTATACCTCATTATACAAGGTGCTGGTATGAAAAGAATCGGCATAGTAGGCCATACTGATAACATTACAAGAATTCAACAGGTAATCGATAAGAGCTTCCCCAATATCGATGGCTATCCAATACAAACTAACGAAATGAGCCATATACAGACAACTGTTAATTACCTGAAGGAGCATATAAATGATTTTGATGGAATTATTTTCACAGGAAAAATCCTTTATGACATAATGAATCACTGTATGCATTCACAAAATCCATGGGTATATATAGAGAACGATGAGAGCCAATTGCAGCGAATTCTATTGAAAGCCAGTCTTAAGCATCATATGGACATCACTAAAATTAGCATTGACTCTTATACTGAAGACGCTATACGAAGCATATTTGAAGATTTTGGTTTAAGCTATGGGCAATATTCCGCCCATGTATCCAAGCTTGATATTTTTAGCGAAACCCTTATAGATGATTTATACGAGTTTCACAGAAACAACTATTTATCAAACCCCGGCGTTATAAGCATAACTGGAATATCAACGGTCTACAGCCTACTTCAAGGCCAAAATATCCCAAGCCTCCTCTTAACCCCTAATGAAAATGCGATAAAAAACAAGCTATATGACCTATTGGAGAAGATAAGGCTTGAGAATATGAGTATTAGTCAGATTGTAGTTATATCTATTGAAATTGATGTTAATAATGAGTATGACTTAATATCTAAAAATGAGTATAGTATTATGCTTGAAAAATCAAAAATAACCGAAGAGGTTTATAAATTTACTCAACGTATTCAAGCAGCTGTAATAGAATCAGAAAAAAACTACCTGCTTTTCACAACAAAACAAATTGTTGAATTTGAGACTAAAAATCTAGCAGAGCTTTCTATTCTTAGCTCTATAAAAGATAAAACCAACAACACTGTTAGTGTTGGGATTGGCTTTGGAATAACTGCAAGGGAAGCTAAGGCCAATGCAGTCATTGGGAAGAATAAATCCGTTAAAATGGGCGGAAATCAGTGTTTTGTAGTATACGATAGAAATCATATGGAAAGAATAACGCCCTTTGATAAAGCCAACAATAATATTTCACCACTAGATCTCACTTTTAAAGAAATCTCTGAAAAAAGCGGGGTCAGTGTAAATAACATATATCAACTAAAATGTATTATGGATATCTATCAAAAATCTACCTTTACTAGCTTAGAGCTCTCAAAGGAATTTGGAAATTCCCTAAGAAGCATGAATAGAATTATTGAAAGGCTTGAACAGGCCGGCTATATAGAGATGGTTGGCAAAAAAATAGTAGGTAAAGCCGGAAGACCTAGCAGAATTTTGAAGCTTCTCATATAGGGACAAGGGGACAGGTTATCTGTCCACTTTTGAGGGGTGCTATTGGGATACACGTGTCCAATGAAGTGTCCCAATGAAACCTGACAGGAACAATATAAAATTAATATCTTTTGCAATCGCTTTTAAATTCAATTTTTCCAAAATACTATCAGCTATTTTGTATACTACCCTTCTAGTTGTATCTGTAGCACTAAAATACATTATGTTTATTTTTTTATTCATTTTTGTATCTCCATAATTGTTTTCCTATGACTGTGAAAATGTCTATCAACTATATAGCCGACATCGAATTATAATTGTATTGTACATCCTAAGATATACTAGTGGCTTTTTAAATTACCCCCTCTTTATATTTCTGATCTTCTAATTTATCATCTTTTATAGGCAATAGCATTATAAAACACGCCCCATTAGGTATTATATTTTTTGCTTTTATAGTTCCACCATGACCTTCAATTATAGCCTTTACTATGGCTAGACCAATTCCTGTTCCTCCTTTTTCTCCCTTATAGAAGCGCTCAAAGACTATCATCTCTTCTCCCTCTTTAAAGCCTGGGCCATCATCTTTAATTATTACCTCAGCAAAACCTTTTTGAACTGAACCTTTGATATCAATACGGCTATTAGCAAATTTTAAGGAATTTCCTAAAATATTTACTATTGCCCTTAAAATCTCATCCTCGTTTATGATGGCAATGGGATAATCACCAGAAATATGAATACTAATATCCCTTTCTTTGGCAATTGCCTTAACCTTTTCAACTGATCGATGAATTAGAGCCCCTAAATCTATTTCCTTTTTATTTAAGTTTTTCTCCATATTTTCTAATCTAGTAAGGTATATTATTTCATCTACAGTTTTTTTGAGCCTCTGACTTTCCTCAATAATTATGTCAAGGCACTTTTTTATTTCATCCCCTTCTACAACGCCTTCTTTAATGGCCTCTGCATATCCTTGTATAGACATTAAGGGTGTCTTTAATTCATGGGAGCTATTTTGTAAAAACCGTATCTGTTTCTCATCGTATTCCCTTAATTTGTTTGTTAACTGGTTAAAGGTTTCTGCTAAATCTTCTATCTCATCATCTGTTTTAATTATCAAAGGCTTGGAATTGCTTATATTAAAACCATTAATATAAGCAATTAGCTTTTTTATAGGTGAAGTTATTTTCTTTTCAAAGCCAAAGGCCATTATGATTGCAATTCCCCCTGCAATCATAAGACTAAATAGCTGTACTCTACCTATCAACCATTTCAAAGCCTTTATATCCTGTGTTTTAGTTACTAATATAACCTGTCCTACGGCTTTCCCTGTGTCGCCTTTTATAGGTACGCGTGCAGTTACATAATTTCTATCTATCTTAGCTTCATTGATTATTCTATTATACTTTGACAGCTCCCCTGCTTGGATATTTGTAAACAGTACTTTTTTTTCATTATTTAAAACAATTATATTAGCTTCAAGATTGGAGGTGGCTAACCTTAACTCATACCTAGCAATAAATCGGTCTCCTATGCCTTTTTCGGTTAAGGACCGTTCTTCCAGCTTATCTGCAATGTTCTTCCCTTCTTCCAGCATTTGTTTTTTTGCTTCATTTACTAAATACCTATTAGATATTATATTAAAGGTTAATCCTGTAATTATTATCATTGAAAGTAATAATATAAAATAGGATATTAATAGACTTTTTCCAATTCCACCCTTCTTAGCCATCTACCCTATACCCAAAACCCCATACGGTTATGATATCAACTTGGGATTCCTTTTCCTTTAATTTTTTTCTAAGTCGCTTTACGAGATCATCTACAATTCTTGAATCACTAATGTATTCATAGCCCCATACCTGTTCTTGTAGCTGTTCTCTAGTAAAGGGTAAGTTTTGATGTTTACATAGAAATTCAAGTAGCTCATATTCTTTATTTGAAAGCTTAATCTCTTCACCATTACATTCTACATAACGTCTACTTTTAAAAAGCTTTAAATTCTTTATTTCGATTTCGTTATCTTCTATATTAGCTGTCTGTAATCGTCTAAAGATGTTTTTAACCCTAGCCACCAGCTCCCTCGGGCTAAAGGGCTTTGACAGATAATCATCCCCACCTATTTCTAAACCCAAAATTCTATCAAACTCTTCATCACGGGCCGAAACGAATATAATGGGTAAATTACTTTCCTTTCTTATCTCCTTGCAAAGCTCTAATCCATTAATCCCCGGTAGCATTATATCTAATACTATAAGGTCTGGCTTTAATCTTTTAATTTCTTGTAAAATTGTGTTTCCATCTTGAAAGGTTATGACACCAAAGCCTTCCTTTTCAAGATATTTCTTGATTAGATCTCTTATATTAAATTCATCCTCTACAACAAATATCTTCTTCATTTGCCCCCCTCCTTAAGCTTATTATATATAACATTATCCTATTAAGTAAAGGGAGATAGGTTCCCCTATCCCCAATGATACATCTAATTTTTAATTTTACATAAGCAGCTTTAATTCTTTACTTAAAATTCAACAGTCAGAATATCTATGATTTCATCCATTAATAGAATTTTATTAGAAATCTTGTTGTTAATAAGCGTCTTAATGTTAATAATATTATGAATACGCAACCTTGCCTCTTCTACTTCATTATTCTTAACAGCCTGACGGAAGCTTTCTGCTTCAACCCTCACTTCTTCTCTATGTTCATTTAATTGATTATTTAATGTTTTTATTTTTTGTCTTACTTCCCTTGCCTGTTGAAGCTCCTCCTTCATTTGATTATCTCTGGCATTGATGTATAAATCAAGAATTGAACCTTGTCTTTCAGCCACTTCAATTCTTAACTCCAATCTCTGGATTTTAATTTGATTCAATTGTTGTATTTCATCCCTAAGCTCTTTTATGATATTAAACCTATGCTGTGCTTCCCGTAGATCATTAAAGTCAACCTCACCTTCACTGATATTAATATTTTCCTCTAGAGGAGTTGTCTCTTCCACAGGATATGCATAGGCACTGCCTCCTCCTACTGCAAACACACACACCATCAAAATCATTGCTATTATTCTTTTCATTCTAAATCTCTCCTTATTAAATATTTTTTTACTACAACCTTATTATAGGAGAATAGTTTGGAATAATTATGTATAAAATGTGGCAAATTTGTATGAATTATTTTATCGTAAAATACATTTGCATATTTATCTATTGCTAGCTGGAAGGACTTTTTTAATACCCACTGTTGGAATAGTTTCATTCGCATTTATACGAGAAAAATAAAAAAAGCCCAGTTTTGAAGTGTTACCTTCTAAGCTGAGCTTTGTCTAGGGTCTGATATTTGCATTATAAAATCTCTTAAGATCCGTTAAAATCTAACCCATTATATTCTCCGTCTTATTTAATCATAACTTATTAATTATTCTTCAAACATTACCTCAACAGCTTCCTCTTTACCATTTCTAACGTAGGTCACCATTGCCTTGTCTCCTGGTCTGTATTTATACAGCTCTTTTTGAAGTGATCCCATGGATTTTATAGTTGCATCTCCAACCTTCTGTATAACATCCCCTGCTCTCAATCCAAATTTCTCTGCTGGTGTTTCAGGTACTATTTCTATTATATAAATGCCATGCTCAGCCTGCAGCTTGGTTCCGGTAGTACTCTCTATCACCTCTACCTCTACACCTCTGATCCCTAAATAAACCCTTTTAAACTCGCCCTTTTCTATAATTTGATCTACTATCGGCTTAGCTGTATTGATAGGAATAGCAAATCCTAAGCCCTCACCACTGCTGATTTTTGCAGTATTTATACCTATAACCTGGCCCTTTGCATTTAATAACGGCCCACCACTATTGCCAGGATTTATTGATGCATCGGTTTGAATAAGATTCTCTATAGTCTCTGTGCCTGTATTAGATATTGGAATAGTTCTATTGAGACCACTTACAACCCCTTGTGTCAAGGTTCTTTCAAAGTTTAGTCCTAAGGGATTACCTATTGCTACGGCTAATTCACCAACCTCTAGGCTATCGCTGTCTCCAAGCTCTGCAACAGGCAGGTCTGTAGCATTTACCTTTATTACTGCCAAGTCCAGGCTTTTTTCTTGCCAAACCACATCAGCCACCAGCTCTTTGCCGTCATACAGGATCACCTTTACCTCCTCAGCCCCTCCATCAGCAACAACATGTGAGTTAGTTAATATATATCCCCTGCTATCTACTATAACACCTGTTCCTACAATAGGTACCCGTGATGTGCCAAATACATTACGCTGCAATGTAATAGCAGTTATACCTACTACTGAGGACATAGATTTTTTAGCTACTGCTGAATACACCGATAAATCCGTTGATGGCTCTATAGTTACACTTTGTGTTGCTCCACCAATTGTTAAGCCCCTAAGCTCCATAATCTCTGGTAGGAAGCCAACTACTAAAGTGATACTTAGGATGCTGCCTATTAACGCGCCAATAACACCAGAATAGAAATATCCTCTTTTATTTTTCTTTGGAGTAGCAACTTCTTGTGATGTCCCCTTCGCTTCATTAGGAAGGTGCTCTGAATGTAATCCTTTATCTACCTTTTCTTCTGTATAAACGCTATCCACTTCCAGCAGTTCTTCTTTGTTTTCCTTATTAAAGTCCATTTTACATGCCTCCCTCAGTTCTTAATTATATTCTTAGTTGTTTTTATTTCGATCCTCTATTACGTGATTATATAGGTGCTCCGTTATTTTTATTTTACACTTCAAAGCTTAAATGAACCTTAAATAAAAATACAAAATAAAAACCGGGGTTATCCCCGGCTATACAATTAAATACTTAGGCTTTTCTTCACAGAAATCGCAATAGTTCGGCTTTGTCCACTCACCAAAAGAAGTCTTGTCTAGCTCATATAAATCGGGGGGTTGCTCATAAACCTCTATAAATTCATCTATTGCATCCTCTAAATGCTTATAGCAAACTACAAACATAGACTTCACTCCAGAATTTTATATGGGACAACGAACCTGTTCCCCGTGTCCCGTGTGTCAAACAAAGCGTCCCGTTGACAGGTTTTTATTCAGCGAAGGTTACCTCTACCTTTTCTTCCTTACCATTTCTCATGTAGGTCACTGTAACCTTGTCTCCTGGCCTATATTTATATAGCTCCTTCTGAAGAGCCCCCATAGACCTTATTGTAGCGTTTTGGACCTTTTGTATTACATCTCCTGCTCTTAAGCCAAATTCCTCTGCTGGTGTTTCCGGTACTATTTCTACTATGTATATACCATAATCCGCCTGAAGCTTTGCGCCAGTTGTGCCCTCTATGACCTCTACCTCTACTCCCCTTATTCCAAGGTAAACCCTTTTGAACTCGCCCTTTTCTATAATTTGATCTACTATTGGCTTAGCGGTATTGATTGGTATTGCAAAGCCTAGGCCCTCACCGCTACTTATTTTTGCAGTATTTATCCCAATAACCTGTCCCCTTGAGTTTAAGAGGGGGCCCCCACTATTGCCTGGGTTAATTGATGCATCTGTTTGTACTAGGTTTTCAATTGTTTCTGTGCCTGTGCTTGAAAGGGGTATTGTTCTATTTAACCCACTTATAACTCCCTGGGTAAGGGTTCTTTCAAAATTTAGCCCCAGTGGATTACCTATTGCTATTGCTATTTCACCCACCTCTAGATTATCACTATCTCCCAGCTCTGCTACTGGCAGATTAGCTGCATTTACCTTAATTACTGCTAAATCTAAGCTTTTTTCCTGCCAAACCACCTCAGCAGGAAGCTCTTTACCGTCATAGAGTATAACCTTAACATCCTGTGACTGTCCATCAGCAACGACATGTGAGTTTGTTAATATATATCCCCTATTGTCAACTATTACGCCTGTGCCTACTATCGGCACTCTTCTAGTTCCAAATAGGTCCCTCTGTAGGGTTATGGTCGTTATCCCCACCACTGAAGACATCGCTTTTTTAGCAACAGCTGAATATACAGTTAAATCTGAAGTAGGCACTATGGTTATGTTTTGGGGACTTCCACCAATGTAGGCTCCCCTTAGGTTTAATATGTTTGGTAAAAATGCTACTAACAGAGCTATGCTTAGTATGCTACCTATTATTGCACCTATCAGTCCAGAGGCAATATAGCCGCAACCGCTCCTATGCCTATAAGCATATGTAGGCTGTTTATTTGTTTCAAGCTCCTCCTGATAATTCATCGGCCTGTCCTCTATGGTGCTTTCTACCTTTTTATCTGTTGCATCATTAAACAAGCTAATATCCTCTTGCTCTTCTTTTTTAAAGTCCATAACCACACCTCCATAGTATAATTATATACATGTTAAATAACCCATAATCATATGGGTTATTCATATAAAAATATATTAATTGTTATTCTACAGTGGAGTAATCCATATTACTTACTAAATTGATACATGCTGCTTACTCTATCTCTATGGGCAAGGTCCAACACTAGATCTCTCCCAATATTTATTTGATTAGATTCTAGAATATTCCTCACCGTAGCCATTGCTAGTTCTGGAAAATTGTTTTCCTTACTTAAATGTGCCAATAGAATATTCTTGACGTTGTTTTTTACTAAATCTACAATAGCGTAGCCAGCTGCATCATTTGAAAGATGTCCTTCATTAGACAATATCCTTCTCTTTAAATAATAGGGATAGCCGCCTGCCTTCAGCATCTCTACATCATGATTTGATTCCAAAACTACTAAATGGGAATCCTTTATCTCTGTAGTTATATCCTCTGTCATATGACCTAGGTCTGTTGCAATACTTATTTTTATCCCTTGGCTCTCTAAGCAAAAGCCAACCGGTTCATTTGCATCATGAGAAATACTATAGGGCTTTATCTGGATATCTCCCACATTAAAGCTCTTAGCTGTTTTAAACACCTTTATATTTTCTGTGGCAACCTTTCCCAGCTTGAGCTCCATTCCCTGCCAGGTCCCTTCATTAGCATATATGGGTATGTTGAAGCGTCTGGATAGAATTCCTGCACCCTGTATATGGTCAATGTGCTCATGACTAATAAGTATAGCCGATAGCTTGTTTGGGTCCATGCCTATCTCATTTAGCTTTCCTTGTATCTGCTTTCCACTTAATCCTGCATCTACCAATATATAGCTTTCTTCATCAGTTAAAAAGTGGCAATTGCCACTACTCCCGCTTGCTAGTGAACAAAATTGTACTGCCATTAATGTTGCCTCCAGTATTTTAATAAAATCCTTTATATAGAAACTCGGCTTACACGGGCACCTAATTTAATCAGCTTTTCCTCCAGCCGGTCGTAGCCCCTATCCACATAGTGAACATTCTCTATCTCCGTTTCACCCTCTGCTACCAGACCTGCCACTACTAAAGCTGCACCTGCTCTTAAATCTGAAGCGCTAACCTTTGCACCAGTAAGCTTTTCCACTCCGTTTATTACAGCTACTCGGCCCTCAACCTTAATATTAGCACCCATTCGTTTTAGCTCATCCACATGCTTAAATCTACCTTCAAATATTGTTTCCGTAACTATACTTGTCCCATTGGCTAATGTTAAAAGGCTCGACATAGGCTGTTGTAGATCAGTTGGAAACCCAGGATACACTAGTGTCTTAATATTAATGTTTTTTAGAGGTTTATTTGCAATTACCCTAATTGATTCACAGTTCTCTATAATTTCAATTCCCATTTCCTTTAGCTTTGCAGTTATTGCCTCAAGATGCTTTGGTATTACATTATTTAATACCACATCACCCCTTGTAGCAGCAGCAGCTATCATATAAGTACCTGCTTCTATTTGATCTGGTATAACCATGTGGTGACATCCCTTTAATTCCTCTACACCCTTAATTTTAATTACGTCTGTTCCGGCACCCCTAATGTCGGCACCTAAACAGTTTAAGAAGTTTGCAACGTCTACAATATGGGGTTCCTTAGCCGCATTCTCTATAATTGTCATACCCTCTGCTCTACTGGCAGCCAGCATAATATTAATAGTGGCCCCTACACTTACAACGTCCATATATATTTCTGCTCCAACTAGGCGATCTGCCTCTACAGATATTATACCGTGATCTATAGATACTGTAGCCCCTAATGCTTCAAACCCCTTGATATGTTGGTCAATTGGTCTAGTTCCTATTGAACATCCACCTGGGTAAACCACTTTTGCCCTTTTAAATCGTCCCAGCCCAGCTCCTAGCAAATAGTATGAGGCCCTAAGCTCCTTTGCACTTTCATAGTCTGCAAAGCACTCCTTCATGTTTGTGGTATTTATTTCTAAGGTCTTAGCCCCCAGCTCCCTTACCTCTGCACCTAAACCTCTTAATATTTCTGACAGAGTCCTTACATCACTTATTTCAGGTAAATTTTCTATAACACAAGTATCTCCTGCTAAAACGGTTGCAGGTATAATAGCAACAGCAGCATTCTTGAAGCCACCTATTTCTACTTCCCCTTGTAATCTGTGTCCACCCTCGATTATTAATTTATTCATATATTGCACTGACCTATAGTCAGCTGTTCACCACCTTTGATTTTTTTGATAGTGCTACAAAATTATTCTATAGTAAGTTCCATTAATTTCATATTTAATTATAACTTAACATAATTTACATTTTGTCTTCATTATAGCATTTCTTATATGATTTGATAATAATTTTTATTCTGGAAAAAATAGTATTTTTTAAAATCCTGTTTTAATAAAGGGAAAAACAGCCTTAAGAACCCCCCCTGTCTAGGAATAAAACGAACTTTCCTATGAAATTAAAAAAGTAGAAAAAGCTAATTTACTTTTTCTACCTTTAATATGAAAATCCTCTTATTTTTTGTCGAATTAATTTTTTATTGCCTCTACATAATAGGTCTTTCCATTTTGTAGTATTATTCGCCACGAAGGAAATGCTGTGCCTGACTCTATTGTCTCCCAATCCGCTTCCTGAATTTCCTCTGGATTGAAGTAATAACCTATTTCTATATTGGTTATTAATATTTCACCATGATTGTCATTTATAATATCATTCATTTTCATCAATAAAGCTTCGGTTGCTGGTATAACCTTCTTTTTTAATTGCTGTGTTTTCTCTGTATTTAATAGTAATGCCTCCATGCCTACAATGCCGCGATAATTGACATAGACATTAACAAAGCTTTCTCCAAGAAAACGATTCTTATAGGTTTGATGATACACTAGCTTGTATAAAGGGACTTCATCAAACTCTCTAACTACTCCATAATAGACCTGCTCCATTTTTAAGTTATTGTTGTATAATCCCTTATTTCTTAGAAACTCAGTTGCAAGCTCCTCTGCTTCCTTTTCATCAAGTCCATAATTTACTGCTATATTACTTGTGTCCTTATATATTAGTTTTTTATCTCCAAGAACACTTAGTGACTTATTACCTAGTTGATAATGACCCTTTTTCAGCAGCCTATAGCCTTCACCCAGTAGTCCTTCAGCAGCCTCCTCCGGCTGGAAGTACTGATACTTAACCATAAGCACTGGCAAGGATAGAATCTCTCTAGGTATATTTCCCTTAACCTTTATACCATTCTCAGCAAGATGGTTTTCTACATCTTGAATATACTTATCGCTGATGATTTGAATATCACGTCCAACGTATATATCCTTACCCAGATGCAAAACTAGTAGCATGTTGGTCACGATAAAAGCTATTATTAGTATATTCTTTGCCTTTGACCAATCCATAATTCCACCACCATTAATTTAAAAGACTACTATCTAGTAACCTACCTTTATATATATCAAAATAATAAACATGGTTTTTTACTCTTATCCTCCAGCTAGGCTCTAGCAGCTGCTGTTTTGCTTCATTTATCGAATCAAAATAAACTAGCTGTACTTCACTTATGCTTTTTATGACCTCAGTTTTTATTGATTCAATTGATTGTGGGTTTCCTTCAGCCTCTATATAATTTTGTACTATTAGCTCAAGATTGTTATCGATAATTTTATGAGGTGATATAATTGGCTCAAGCTTAGTGATAGCTGGTATATTCATTTTTCTCCTTATAAAGGTGCGATAGCCTCTTATTCTATTTCCCACTACCTCTATCTCGATGGCATGATTCATACCTGAAGTATTTGTATGGACGGGATATCCCTCTAAATGATAGCCAAAGCCAAAAAGTAGTCCCTTTCTTTGCTTATATTCGATATCTCTAATTTCCCTTAGGTATAAATTATCAGACATATCTCCTTGAAGCTCCATATATAGAAGGGCAGTTTCTAAGGCTTTTTTTACATTAGTGTTGGAAACTGGATCAAACTCTTCTCGATATTCTAGCCTTCCTCGATTATTAATCCTTAGGCTCTTTTCTCCATAACCATACAAATACACCACGGAACCTGTGGTTTCTTTTATTGTTTTAATGAAATCAATGTTTTTAAAAAATATCTTAGACTTATTATTTAGCTGTGTCTCGTTATCTATGTCTATTTCACTCTCTACGTATATCTGTGGTAGGGGTATGCTTAAATTTATTGGCATTACCGTAAAATTGTCTACATATGACAATAGGTCAAAGTATTTTACAAAGTCTTTCTTATCATATTCATTAATATAGCTTACCAGGATATCATTGGAGTAATTGTCTAACTTTACATGAAAATAATTTGAATCTTTTCCCTTAATATAGATAATTCCCGTATTATTAGCGGGAATCATAATTTTCTTTATTTCTCTTATATTTCGTACTATCTTGCTATCCATACTGTTGAAAACAGAAGAAACTAAAACTGTTGATATACTATCACCAAATTCTAGCTCTATAAACCTACTGCCTATACTTTCATAATAGGTCTCAATATTTATTGGAGTAACCTCTGGGTCACCATTAAAAAAGGATTCTAAAACCGCCTTTGAAAGCCTCCATGCATCTGTGAGGTCATTTAATGCCAGTACGCTATAGTAGCTATTTAAATTTCTTCCTCCACCAAAGCCCAAAAGAACTCGTATTGGGCTAGTGATATCATTTCTCATTTCCTCTAGATTAACTGCATCATTTATGTTTACACTATCAGAGGCTGTGCTTTGAAAAGGTGAATGAAACCATATTTTTTGTGTAAGTAATAAACTCATTATAACCAATATGGATAAAATAAAGGTTTTTATTCTCTCCCTGCTCATTTTTCTTCACTCCAAAAAGATGGTCTACTTGCTCCCTGAGTTTGTAATATTCTTTATAACCTTAGTTGAAGATGTGTTAGGTATATCCTTAATAGCATCTTCAATTGACCTCCTAAGCTCCTCTTGGTTTCTGACAGTTACGTATCTAACAACAGATTCCTTTGTCCCATTCTTTAAGGTAGCTACAATTTCTATTTTACTCAAGCCTCTTCTAAGCTCTAATGCAGCCCATCCTCTTTGCAGGGCACCTATTTCTACATCAATAGGGTCATGAGACGCCACAAAGTTTTCCTTGTTTTGGGCAAGGCTTATATTAAAGAAAACCTGTATGTTTACCTTAGTCCCCTCAGGAGCAACAAACTCTAATACAACATTACCATTATTGGTGGTAATATCTCTATCTGGGGTCACCACTTGGAAACCTTTCCTTTGATTTTCTTCTTCAATATTTTTGTTATCTATTTTTTTTGAGTTATCAACTTCGCCAGCATAAGCTAGTGAGCCGCTTCCTCCTAAAATAACAAGCACAATTGTACCGGCTATTATTCTTTTTACCATAACCATTCCTCCTGTTAAGTACATAAGTAACATACTTAACAATATTATACATAATTATTATTACAAGTATATTACAAGGAAATTAAGATTAAATTACACAACATTTTCCTGTATTAACGGTAGAGCAATTGTAACTTTTGTTCCTTTTTCCTCTCCACTTTCGATGCTTATTTCACCCTCATGGGCCTCAACAATTTCCTTTGCAATAGATAAGCCTAGGCCTGTTCCCCCCATTTCTCTTGATCGTGCCTTATCTACTCGATAGAAACGCTCAAAAATTCTAGGAAGATCCTCCTTAGGTATCCCTATTCCATTATCCTGGATCGTCACTATTGCTCTATCCTCTGCTTTCACTACATCCACAATAATTTTGCCTCCATCAGAAGTATATTTAATTGAGTTTGAAATTATATTTAATACCACCTGCTCCATTTTGTCCTCATCAATACTAACTATATGAAATTCCTGAGGACAATTAAAAACCAGTTGGTGATCTTTATTTTTTGCTGAGACCTCCAGCTTTAAAACTGCTTTTTTTATAATTGTACTAATATCAACTGCTTTTTTATTCCACTTGCCCTGTTGATAATCCAAGTTTGATAACTGCAATAAATCTCTAACTAATCTAGCCATTCTATCTGCTTCTGTGTCAACAACATTTAGGAAATGAGTTGCTAGATCTGTATTTTCTAATGCTCCATCTAATAAGGTCTCTGTATAGCTCTTAATAGTAGTAAGAGGAGTTTTTAGTTCATGAGAAACATTGGCTACAAATTCCTTTCTCATATTCTCAAGCTTTTCATGCTTAGTTACATCCTGCAGCAATACTATTATACCCCCAAAATCACCCTTAGGATTTCTATATGGAGCGTAATTTACCCTCAATATTGCTCCATTTATATCTATCATCTCGTCCCCAGACCAATTTTCCTCATCACCCTTAATATCCTCATAGCTTAAAATATTTGAAAACTGGGAGAAGATAGAATCAAAGGAAATATTGGTAATAGAGGACTCCTTTAGCTCCATCATCTCTAGAGCCTTAGGGTTTGCATGAATTATTTTGCCATCCTCTGTAGTGGCAATTAGGCCATCAGCCATATAGGTTATTATTGTATCCATTTTTTGCTTTTCGTTTGACATTTCCTGCAATACAGATTTCAGCCTGTCGGTAAGATAATTAAACATCTTTGCCAGCTGTCCAATTTCATCATCTGACTTAACCTCTACAACCTGGTCAAAATCCCCTTTAGCCATTTTAGAAGCCTTTGTTGTAACATCATTAATAGGGCCTGTAATGCTTTTCGCTATAAAAAAACCTAAAATAATTGTTATTACCAACGCCAAAAATGTAGCCTTAACGATAATAATGATAGATTGATCAAGGGTCTTATTTATATCATCTAAATCTCTGCGTAAGTAAAGAGCACCTATAACTCTACTGTGCTCGTCATATAGGGGGTACACCATATTTTTTGAATGTCCTGGTATATCCTTTTCAAGCTCTTCATCAGTGAAGGCTCCCATTATTAAATCTGTCTCTAAGATATTTTTGGTTGCATTTTGGTTTAAATATATGGGATTAGTAGTAGCAATGATTGTAAAGTTTTGATCCTTGTCTATTACAAAAATCTCCAAGCGTAAATCCATTTTATACTCTAGTATATTTTGTTGTATATCGTTTTTGTTATTCTTCCAGTCAAGATCCTCCAGCGTAGTAATAACGTTATTTGCAGTCTGGGCAATATTATCTCTGACTATGCCTAGATGGTATTGCTGGAATTGCTGCAATAGAAATATCCCTATTATAATCATGGCAATAAATACGAGGAGGAAATATATAGTAATAAATTTCCACCTAATACTCTTAAACATATTAAGCCCTCCTGAAATAGTAACCTACGCCTCTTTTAGTCATAATAAACTTAGGACTACTGGAATTGTCTTCGATTTTTTCCCTCAAACGTCTAATGGTAACATCGACAGTTCTTATATCCCCATAATACTCGTAACCCCATACTTCCTTTAATAGCTGTTCTCTAGTAAATACCTGTTCAGCTTGTACAGCTAAAAACCTCAGTAGCTCAAATTCTCTAGAGGTAAGCTCTATTACATCCGTCTCCTTTTTAACCTCATATTTATTGAAATCAATACTCAATAATCCAGAAACAATCGTCCCACCCTTTTTATCTGTTGGAACCTCCTTCGTTCTACGAAGGTTTGCCTTTATTCTGGCCAGTAGCTCCCGCATACCAAAGGGTTTTGTTATATAGTCATCAGCACCCATTTCAAGACCTAGGACCTTGTCTAGCTCTTCTTCCTTTGCTGTTAACATTAATATCGGCATTGTATAATTTTCTCTTATTTTACGACATACCTGGAAACCATCTAATTTTGGGAGCATAACATCAAGTAGTACAAGATCTGGATTAAACTGAACTACTTTTTGAAGAGCAACCTCTCCATCTGCAGCTACTTCTACCTGATAGCCTTCCTTCTCTAGATTAAATTTTACAATCTCTGCGATTGGTTTTTCATCTTCCACAAGTAATACCTTTTTACTCATTGTACTAATCACCCCACTAATCTATTATATAATCATTCTACTAAATAATTCTTTTTCCTGCTATCCTCATTTGGTATTATTTCTAATATACGTATAGGAAATATTAAAACAAATGATAATAATTTCTTAAATTTTTCCCTTCCCCCAAAATGTTTATTAGTTTTATTAGCTCCTCCTCTCCATACTTATCTACAAAGCCCTTAACAAGTCTAAAGGACTGAGTGTATGCCAAGTGCTGATTTAGCTGAGAAAAGGACTTAGTTAGATTTTCTATGCTGTACTCTTCAGCATCTATAGCTTCTCCTTGACCCCATACATATCCATCCACAGAGTATTCTAGATAGAGGCTTACCCCTTCTGTAAACCACATAGGATAGTTCCCTTTGGACGCTAGATCTGTAAAGAGATGTGCAATCTCATGAAGTACTGGTCCCTCTGAGTAAAAAAGTTCTTCTGTGTTATTACCAAATAGTTGGCTAGGTTCTAATATATGAACACTGTTAGCATAATACACCCCCATTGGAGGCGCTCCTTTTCTAAGCATCGTTGTACTCATCATTCTGTTGGAGTCCTTATGAACCACCAAAACTATTTTCTTTTTAGGCTCAAATCCAAAAAACTTCTTCAATGCCTGATACTTATCCTCAGCTGTTTCAGCTACCAATTGTAACTGCTCTTTTTCTATATAGTCGTATTTTATAATAAAGTTTTCTGTTTCTAATGCTTTATAATCTCTTATTCTGTATAGTAGTATTTGATTTTCTATTACTCTGATGACAGGATTCATCGTTATCATCATCTGGTGTAGATTAAATAAGCTTAATGAAACTAATAGAACTGTAGATAGGATTATTGCATTTATTAATTTCATTTTATATGTGTTATTTATATCCCTTAGTATCATTTCTATCCCCTCCTTCTAAGCAGATATGTAGAGGGTAGAACAAATAATATTATAACACATAATTATGTAAACTTCTATTGGTTATAGCTGCAAATAACTTCCAAATTACATATATTGATATCACTTTTTTGGCCTGCATGCATACTCTATATTAGAATGAAGATAAAGGGGGAGCTAATGTGTTTGGTTATATAAATATAATTGATGATCTTGTAGTTGAAAGATTGATGACCCCTGGCGAAGAAGATATCCCAGTTATTATTACGGCTAAAGATTGTAATTGTGACGATTTAGAGCAATGTATAGCGAGGATGGGTGGTAAAGTAAAGCATAAGCTAAACATTATAAATGCAGTATCAGCTTACCTTCCAACACCAGGGGTTAGAAGTGCAGCCAGGGAAAGAAATATTCAAAGAATTCACCTTGATGATAGAGCTTATAAGCTAATGGATATTGCTTCCGTCACTGTAGGCTCTGATACCGCAAATGAGTATGGATTGACGGGGAGAAATGTTAGTATTGCCGTTGTTGACACCGGTGTATATCCCCATAGCGATCTAACTACTCCTACTAACAGAATTATAGCCTTCAAGGATTTTATTGGCAATAAAACCACCCCCTATGACGACGACGGCCATGGTACACATGTTGCTGGAACCATAGCTGGTAATGGCTTTGCTTCTAAGGGTAAATATATGGGGGTTGCACCAGATGCAAATATCGTTGGTGTAAAGGTGCTAAATCATGATGGTAGTGGAAGTATATCTGACGTTATTGCAGGTATCCAATGGGCAATTGAAAACAAAGATAAATATAACATCAAAGTGTTAACTTTATCCTTAGGCACAAAGGCTAAGGGAACCTATCAGGACGACCCTCTATGTCGAGCAGTGGATGCTGCCACAAGGGCTGGAATAACAGTAGTAGCCGCTGCTGGAAATAATGGACCCGACAGGGCAACTATCAATTCACCAGCTATTAGTCCAAATATCATTTCAGTTGGTGCCTGCGACGATCGTAATGCAGGTTCAATTTCAATGGCTGACTTCTCCAGTAGAGGTCCTACCCCTGAGGGAATTATTAAGCCTGACATCATTGCTCCTGGAGTTAAAATAACCTCCTTAAAGAATGAAAGAAATGAATACCAGGCTTTATCAGGAACCTCTATGGCAACCCCTATAGTTGCTGGCTGCGCTGCTCTTTTATATGAGCAAAATCCAGCCTATACACCTCAACAGGTTAAGACCTTAATTACTCAAAATGCCACACCACTAGGCTTTAGCCAGCAAGAGCAGGGGGCAGGACTTCTTGATATTAAGAGAATAGTTAATACCCTTGACATAAAACCAAAGCCTCCGCAGCCAGGTGCCTTACCAGGGTATCCAAATAAAAAGCATACTTCTAGTAACTTTTTTTCATCCTTTAACGAATGGTTTTGGATTATATTAATAGTTATATTAGTTCTAATTCTTTAATTCAAACTTCGGTGCATAGGTAATACTAATAGTACTAAGACAGAAATACATTTTCTTCAGAAAAGAAAAGCGTGACTTGTTTAAGTCACGCTTATTAATATTATTAATATTTTACAAAGCCCAATGGATTTATTGGAATTCCATTTTTTCTAACCTCGAAATGAAGATGTGGGCCAGTACTTCTTCCTGTATTCCCCATTTCACCTATTTTTTGCCCCTTGTATACCCTTTCACCCTTTTTAACTGAGAACCTATTTAAATGTGCATAATAGGTTTGGTATCCATTTTCATGGTCAATTATAATTAGGTTTCCATAGGAGCCATTTGTGCTAGCAAAGGTTACCTTGCCTCCATCAGCCGCTGTAACAGTTGTACCTGTTTTTGCAGCTACGTCAATACCAGTATGCTTCGCTCCCCATCTTGTTCCAAATACAGAGGTCAATCTACCCCTTGTTGGATTTGAAAACAATCCAGTAGCCATTGTTGCTGGTCTCGCCTTAGTACCTTCAGCTACAACCTTAGTTTTAGGCTCCTGCAGAACCCTTTCTTCAACTACTTCACGACCAACCTCAACACCATTTTCTTTTATTATATAAGCCTTTACTTCCTTACTACCTTCAACACCTTGAACTACTATTTTTTTATCACCCTTATATAGGGTATCTGTTGTTTCTGTTTTAGTATCAAAGGGAACAGCTTCAACTAGCTCTGCATACTCCTTAGTTCTTACATTTATATATGGTTTAGGCACAACTAAGCTAATTTTTTGCCCTATTTTTAGCTTTTCTGGGTTAATATCTGGATTGGCCTTCTTAATATCATCTACTGTTAGATCATACTTTTTAGCTATAGTCCAAGTATTGTCTCCAGAGGCAACAACGTGCTCCTTCGCTTCATCTGTACCCTTTATTATAAAGCTTATTACTTCCTCTTGACCCTTTATATCTGCCAAATGTGTAGGTATTTCCTCTAGTTCAACCCTCTCAGCAAAGCCTACAGTTAGATTATTTACATCTGTAGAAATTATATAAGGCTTTTTAATCTCTTCTAAAATTGCCTCTGCAGTTTGCATATCCTTAACAAAGGCTATAACCTCACCATTAACTTTAATTCCAACTGATTTAACTTTAATATCAACAAACTGCTTTAGGTTTCGTATGATTTGTTCTTTGTCGGTTAATAAATCTGATGCAGCCTTTACTTCCTTAAATTCAACTTCCTCATCGAAAACAACTTCCTGCTGAAATAATTTTTCAATTTCTTCTTTAGCAAGCTCAACTGCCTTTTGGTAATCCTTCTCACTTCTTACTACCCCTACTATTCTGCCCTTCATTGAAACCTCATATGCAGTAAGGGATTTATTTACAATAGCATTCAATAACATAGCCATGCTTATAACGACTGCAAGACAAATTACAGACAGTGAACCAAGCACCAATCTCTTATTATACCTGCCAAATTTTACTGGCATAATTTTATGTAATTTTCTTTGCAATAAAACTAATGTACTTTTACCGAAAAGTTTAATTTGCCTGAAAATCATTTTAAGTTTTTTTTGGAAAAGCACCATATTCCTTTGGTTCATTATAAAACTCCTCTCAGTGTATGGGCTTATATTAAGTTTTTCATTAAGTTAATTAGGACAGTAGTCGGATAAATACTAAGGAAAAATTAGGACTTTTGTAACACCTTTGTAATAATCACTTTATTATTATATAATATTTTCAAAGTGATATACAACCCCGAACTTTTGTTCTTTTGTAGCATCTAATGTATTTTTTCCAGCAAATGTATTAATTATTCAAACTTTATGTTTAGCCACTCTATAAATATCTCCTTAAGCTCTTTATCTGTTAGACCTTCACATATTTCATAGAAGTTTAAGGTAGTGGCATTTTTAAACATATATTGCTGATAATACTCCCTTAATGCCTTGATAAAAGCCTCGTCACCCATTTCTTTTCTTAGCTCCTCAATAAACATAGCCCCTTTACTATATACAATACTGCTGTACTCCTGGGAATTGTTAAACTCCCTAAGGCTTCTTAAAATCCCTTCTCCTCTATCTGCTTCGAAGTCGATGTAGTTGTTATACTGTGCCTTTATCATCTTTTCAAATATCTGCTCCTTTATATGAGGCCCATACTTAACTTCAAAATACATAAGGGTTGCATATTCTGTTAAAGCTTCATCTAGCCAAGGCTCTTTAATTTCATTATTTCCAACTATACCATACCACCACTGGTGTGCTACTTCGTGAGCTATTACATACTCTAAAGGAAAATCCTCCTTCATTGTGTATAGACCTTCTGCTATCATAACTAGATTTGGATACTCCATCCCACCTAGAAAGAAGTCACTGGCTACAACAGATATTTGCTGGTAAGGATATCTTCCATAAAGCTCATTGAATATCTTAATTGCTTCTACACCATACTGTAGTGCTAAATCACTTCTCTCTCCCTTTAGTGTATAAGAAAGCACAGAAATGCCGTCTACCTCTGCAGTATTTAATTGAAAATCCTTGCTTAGTATTATCGCAAAGTCCCTTACATTTTCAGCATATATACTATATTTAGTTATTCCTTTTTTCTCCTGCTTCTTTATAATATTACCTGTAGCAGCTACTATATAGTCTTTGGGCACCTCAAGGGTTACATCATACTCAGCTACATCACTATAAAAGGGATCACCGATTGGAAAATATGGGTCTAGATGCCAGCCTTCACTATCAAACACAGCCATTATTGGATACCAATTTGTAATATTTATTGTGTTTTCACCATAGCCCATTCTTCCGATAACATTAGGAAGCTGAACCTTAAAGCTAATGTTAAGCTGAATCTCTTCCCCGGGCTTTAGCTTAGTATTAGGTGTCACCCTTAAGACAGTTGAAGAATCCCCCATAAGCTTAAAGCTGACCTTTTTATTGTTTAGCTTAACCTCATGGATTTTTATCCAACCTGAATTAAAACCGTTATAATAAACATTTTCGAGCTCTTCCTTCTCAAAGGGCACCTTGCTTTTATCCATAAAGGCATTTGGGTATATATGAAGATATAAATTACTAAGCTCCTTGTCGCTGGTATTCTTATAAACTAACCTCTG
>Ga0208243_1000214_pt1 | contig 42015 bp, 38 predicted proteins | sample Subbio2Aug_QV12A_FD_184826 | JGI IMG/M metagenome (GOLD analysis project Ga0208243, IMG submission 184826) | Serpentinite rock and fluid subsurface biosphere microbial communities from McLaughlin Reserve, California, USA - CR12Aug_QV12A (SPAdes) | ecosystem: Environmental > Terrestrial > Deep... | reverse complement strand
GCCGCGAGTTCGCGGCCGGCCGCTACGCTGATCTCAGCGAGGAGCAGCAGAGTTCTCTGCGGGGACGGCTGCGCCCGATGATGAGGCGAAACACGTTCGATCCGAAAACTGGGACAATCACTGTGTCTGAGGAGCGGGCTCAGGCGATCGTCCTCGTCTCTAGCCACTATGAGAGCCTATTCGGCGACGATCCGCGCAGCGCGGAGCTTCGCGAGAACTACGCAATGAAGAACGGCACTGTCGCCGACGCCGAGCATCGACGGGCGCTATGCGCCTTCTTCTGGTGGACCGCGTGGGCCGCGACCACGGAGCGGCCGGGAAGCCACGTCACCTACACCAACAACTGGCCGAGCTAGCCGTTGATCGACAACCGCCCGCCTGCAACCACCTTCATCTGGTCTGCGTTCAGCGTGGTTTTTCTGCTTGCCGGCATCGGGCTTCTCGGCTGGCACCGCGCCGTCAGTCATGCGCGCGGCGGCGAGACGTGCGACGTGCCCGCGCGTGATCCGATGCGCAACGTGAGGGTCACGCCGTCCATGCGCGCGACCGCCAAGTATTTTTGGGTGCTTCTTGCCCTGTTTCTCGTCCAGATCCTGTTTGGCGCCATAAGCGCCCATTACCAGGTCGAGGGGCAGCTGTTTTACGGCTACCCGATGGCGGAGATCCTTCCCTATTCGATCACCCGCACCTGGCACACGCAATTGGCCGTGCTGTGGATCGCCACGGCCTGGCTGGGCACTGGGCTCTACATGGCGCCGGCGATTTCCGGCTACGAGCCGAAGTTCCAGGCGCTCGGGGTGAATGTGCTCTGGATCTGCTTGCTGATCATTGTCGTCGGCGCCTTCGCGGGCCAATGGCTCGCGGTCATGCAACGGCTGGGATTGGAACACAATTTCTGGTTCGGGCATCAGGGCTGGGAGTATGCCGATATCGGGCGTTTCTGGCAGTGGTTCCTCTTTATCGGACTGCTGCTGTGGCTCATCCTCGTCGGCCGCGCCTTGTGGCCGGCGCTGCTGGTAAAAAATGAGTCACGCTCCATCGTCGCTCTTTTCTTCCTCTCGACCGTTGCGATCGGCCTGTTCTACGGCGCGGGGCTGATGTGGAACGAGCATACGCATCTGTCGATGGTCGAGTATTGGCGGTGGTGGCTGGTGCACTTGTGGGTCGAAGGGTTTTTCGAGGTGTTCGCCACCGCCGTCGTCGCCTTCCTGTTCACCCGCCTCGGCCTGGTCGCAGTCAAGCCGGCAACTTCGGCGGTGCTGTTCGCGACGATTGTCTTTATGGCCGGCGGCGTGATCGGCACACTGCATCATCTCTATTTCGCCGGCACTCCGACGTCGGTGCTGGCGCTTGGCGCCAGTTTCTCCGCGCTGGAAGTCGTGCCGCTCGCCTACATCGGCTTCGAGGCCTATGAGCATTGGCGGTTTTGCGGCGCCACGCCATGGATGCAGCGCTATAAATGGCCCGTGCTGTTCTTCATCGCTGTCTCCTTCTGGAATCTCGTGGGAGCCGGTCTGTTCGGTTTCCTGATCAACCCGCCGCTCTCGCTCTATTACATGCAGGGGCTCAACCTGACACCGCTGCACGGCCACACGGCGCTGTTCGGCGTCTATGGGATGCTCGGCATCGGCCTCGTGTTGTTCTGCCTGCGCGGAATGATGCCCGAACTCGTCTGGAACGAGAAGATCCTCAGCATCAGCTTCTGGTGCTTCAACGTGGGGCTGGCGATGATGGCGTTGTTCACGCTCCTGCCGCTCGGCACGCTGCAACTCCTTGCCGCGATCAATGAAGGTTATTGGTACGCCCGCTCTGAGCAGTTCATGCAGCAGCCGATCGTCGATCTTTTGGTATGGATGCGCGTGCCGGGCGACACGGTCTTCTCGATAGGCGCATTGGCCTTCGCCTGGTTCGTTGTCAGCCTGTGGCTCCGGCCGCGCCGCCAGCCTCATGAAGTGGAGCAGGAGGACAGGGAACTGGAGGCGGGACCGGCGAAGCGTGCGGCGTGATCCGCCACTTGCATGGAAGCCTATTACTTCGAGATTCGCGCCGTCCACGTCGCGGCGGCGCTGGCGAGCGGCGGCTTCTGCCTTATGCGGGCGCTCGCTTTGAACTTGCTCGCGGCGTCATGGCCACCGTCGCTGCTCGCGCGGCTTGCCTCCTACGCTATCGACACCGTGCTCTTCACGGCTGCCCTCATGCTGACGGCCGTCACGCGTCAATACCCGTTTGTTGACACTTGGCTGACCATGAAGGTCGTGGTCATGCTGCCGCTCTATATTTTTCTGGGTTACTGGGCGCTCCGAGCCAAGGCGTTCAAGTTGCGGTTGGCGGCGATGGCCGGCGCGATCGCAGCTTTTCTTTTCATTTATAGCATCGCACGCAAGCATAGCCCGCTTGGCATGTTTGCCCTCGGGTGAGAAACGTCGGCAAGCTTGGTCGACCTTTCCGGGAACTGGCCTTTAGGCGGTTTGATGCAAGCGCCTCGTCGTCACCATCCCGAAATAGAGCACCACGAAGAGGCCGTAGGCCAGGCTCCACATCCCGCCGGCGACCGCGAGGGCTGCGAAGTAGTGCTCGCCCATGAAAGGCGCGCCGATGCGCAGGATGGCCGCCAAAGTTATGGCGACGTAGATCGCGGCCGTCCACCGATCTGCGAGGAGCGGGCGACCGGTGTGGCCGCGCGTTGCGCGGGTCATCACCGCGAGCGTCATTGTTCCGATGGCGCCGACGGTGAGGGCATGCAGAGGCGCGGCAGGACCCGCGACTCCCCATAGTTCATTGCCGCCGATGAGCAGGAAGCCCAAGGGCACCCAGCCATAGCCCAGATGCAGCACGAAGAGCATCGGTTCCGCGCGCGTGCTGACGCCGCGCCAGCGGATAAGACGTAGAAAGAGCGCCGCGCCGGCGATAATGAGCGGAGCCGCGGTAAGTCCGGCGTCGGGAAACGCGACCCAGGCGACGAGCGCCACGAGCGTCGCCGCGAGCGCGAAACGATCGAGCGCGCCGAAAGGCGCGGGCTCCACTTCAGCTGGCGAATTCTTCGCCAGCCAGTTGCGGGTGAAGCTCGGCGCGATGCGCCCCCCGATGATGGCGATGAGCATGATGAGGGTCGCGACGCCGACGCGGGCCCCGATGGCGCCCGTCGCGGCAAGGTCCATCGCTTCGAGATGCGTGAGCAGATTCCCGAAGAACAGAAGCGCGAGAGCGGCGACCATGGGCAAGTTGCGCCAGTTTCGCCCCGTGGCGATCTCGCGCGCGACAACGAAGATAAAGACCGCCGGGAAAGCGAGGTCGAGCGCCGCGGAGACAAGCGCAGGCGCACTATTCGAAGTCAGGACGGCGATGCGGCCGAGAAGCCAAAGGGCGACGAGGCCGGCGAGCGGCGCGCCTTGCAGGGGCAGCCGACCGGTCCAGTTTGGAATGGCCGTCAGCAAGAATCCCGCGACGACGGCGCCGCCAAAACCGAAGGCCATTTCATGCGCGTGCCAGAGAGAGGGCGCGAAGCGTGTCGGCAGTTCGGCCGCCGCCTCCAGATAGGCGATGGAGAGCGGCAGCCCGACAGCGGCCCAGAGCGCGGCAAAAAGGAAGAAGGGGCGGAAACCCGCGGAAAGAAAGATCGCCACAGGGTTTTGACTCGCCTGAGCGCGATATCGCGGAATTGGAGGCATCGTTGACTTCCCCTTTGGAATTGATGATGGGCTGGCGCTCGGTCACCAACGCACACATCGAGCGCGCAGGTCGCGAGCCTCTCGTTAGAAACCAAGCGGAATGTCACAGAGGGGAGGGGAAGATCAATAGGCCTTCTCTTGCGACACCATTCCTTCTTCTACGCGGATTCCCCGCAGATCGCGAAGGCGTTGCAGGGAAAGCGTCGCGCGCCACGGGTGTGGGCTGCGCTGGGGTTTTTCGCCCTTGTGACCGCGACGATATAGATATCGACGACTTCTTCCGCGAACCGCCGCGGGCAGCTGAGCGATAGTGGCCGAATTCGATAACGCGATGGCCAAGCCGAACTCGCGTCACTGCCACTCGTGGTCAAACCGCGGCGCTCCCTGATCAGTGGTGCAGGATCCGTGCAACCTCATGATGGCGCTCCGGCCAGCGCGACGCCCATCATCGACTCGGTCGTCACGAGCTCCATCAGCTGCGCCTCAGTAAAATCCTCTGTCGCTGCTGGCCTTTCAGGAATTACGAACCACCGCGCCGTCCCGCTGCTGTCCCACACCCCGATCTCCGTTTCCTCGGGCAGGTGGACGCCAACCTCGGCGAGCACTTTCCGCGGCTCGCGGGCCGCGCGGGCGCGAAATACCGGATCCTTGTACCAGTACGGCGGTAACCCCAGCACCGGCCATGGAAAGCACGAGCAGAGCGAGCAGATGATCAGATTGTGCACCCCGGGCGCGTTGGCGACCGCCCGCAGGTGCTCGCCTCGGCGCCGGCCATTCCCTCGGGCAGGTCGAGTTCGGCAATTGCGGCCGGGGTGTCGGCCAGCAGCCGGGCCAAGAAGCCCGCGTCGGTCCACGCCCGCACGACGATCTTCTTGCCGTTGAGCGGCGTCATCTCCGATTCGAAGTAGGCCAGCACCTTATCGACGGTCTGGGGCGTGATGACGCCGTTTTCGATCAGAAGCGATTTCAGCGCAGCGACTTTGGCCGCGCTGGACTTCTCGCGGTCCTGCGGATACTTGAACTGGCCGCTCATGCAGGTTCCTCCAAGTATGCCTCGAACAGTTCGGCGTAAAGCGTCTGCGCGCCGGGTTCCGCGCGCGGGACCCCACAATTCGGTCGGCGTGAACTCGACGATGTAGACGGGCATTGGATCGCCGATGCCGTCGCCAGTGTGCCAGAAGTAGGCGTAGTCGCCTTCGAGCACCTGCGCCACCGTGCCGCTCCGCCCCCGCAGATAGCCGGGCAGGCGAGTGTGCGCGCCAGCTGGGACATTTGCGATCCGGACCCGCTGCCCGACGGCGAACTTCGGATGCGCGACGTCGCGCCGCGGGCTGTCGCCGCTGCGTAGATATGCGATGATCTGCTCGTCGATGGCTTCAGCCCGATCGGGTCCCCCTGGCCGAGCGCCGTCCGGCCTGGCCGCTTCGCCACGCAGTTCGCTTGTCCGCGAGGCTAATTCGTCCTCGCGCAGGTATCCCTTGTCGACGAGGAATGGGGATGCCGCTGAGCCACTTCTCGTAGTAACGGAATTTGAAGTAGTCGAATGGATCCATCGTCTCGGCGCCAGCGCGCAGATCCGCCCTGTCCACATGTCGCGGAAGCGGTCGGCACGTCGGCGATCGCGCAGGCCGGCACGGACGAGTCGAGATGGCCCGAGAGAGCCATCATCGCCACATAGATGCCGAATATCCGATTTCCCACTGCCTCGGCAGGCTGGTTCAGAAAAAAGGGTCAATTCGGATCTGGAGCGCTTTTCCGACGTTGTCCAAAATAGGCTCAGAGTTGTGGAAGGCAAAGGCCGCAACACGCCGACGGTGGAATGGGAGGATCCAGGGGCGACGCGCGCGGAAGATGCGGAGCGGCGGCGCATGAGCGCATGACGAATAAAGAAGTTGTCGCGCTGGTTTTTCAAGGCGGCGGCGCGCTCGGCGCCTATTAGGCGGGCCCGTTCGGGGCGCTCGCGGCGGGGATATTGTCCGAAGGGGCTCGCCGGCATTTCGATCGGCGCGATCAACGTCGTGATCATTTGCGGCAATCATCTGGAAAAGCGCGTCGAGCGCCTGCGCGCCTTTTGGGAACGCGTGATAAGCAGGACGCCCCTTCCCTTCAATCTGGACGGATTCCTCGGTCCCATTTTTGCCAACGCCAGCGCAAATCCCCTAGCGACGGTTGGCGCGCCCGGTTTTTAGGCTGCGTCTACCGCCTCCGGCCCTCTTATGCCCTATTCAGCGTCCGGCTATCCCACCTCATATCTTCCCTTCCGAATAGTTCCATCAAGCAGGCTTATGCGGCTGAGGTACGGGGCTCTCGACCCGCCGCTACTCTTCGCTGGCCAGCCCTTCCGCTTTACAGCGTTCGAGGACACCGGTCACGATGCGGTCGCACCGCTCGCCGGCGAAGGCGAAAACGTCGCTTAAGCCCGCGTCCATCTCCTGGGCAAGGCTTTCGCGCAACAGGCTGCGAGCTCGGAAGAAGCGCGTACGCACCGTCGCCTCGGGGATCTCCAGCGCCTCGGCGATTTCTTCGACGCTCATCTCCTCGATCGCGCGCAGCATGAACACCGTCCGGAAGGCCTCCGGCAGAAGGTCGATGCGCGCCTCCAAGAGCTTGCGCATCTGAACCCGCATCATCGATTGTTCTGGGCTACGCTCAGGCTCATCGTTCAGCGCTGTCTGGGCTTCAGATTCATGGGGCGTCATGGCAGCTTCCAAAGGAATGATCTGGGCACTCTTTCGCCGCAAGCGGCCGAGCGCTTCATTGGTCGTGATCCGCACAAGCCAGGTAGAGAGCTTGCTCTCGGCGCGATAGTTTCCAAGCGCGCGCCACGCCCGCAGATAGGCGTCCTGGACGACATCCTCCGCCTCCGCATCATTGTGCACGATGCTACGCGCCGTACGGAACAGAAGCTGGTTGTGCCGTCGCATGATGGCTTCGAACGCCACTCCGTCACCGTCAGCGGCGCGCGAGATCAGCTCTGCCTCCGGCGTGGTTTTCGAGAAGCTATTTGCCGCCTGACGCTGAAGTGATTGCATTTTCGCCTCCATTCATTGAACAGGTAGGCTACCGGCGTGCCTTTGCCGGCGCTGCCGCTATAGGGATCGCGCGCGCCGCGTCTTCCGGATCGCGCAGCAATTCCATCATGCCCGCGACCATCGCGAAAGCGATCAACGCGTCGATGAGTATCACGGCTCCTTTCCGGGCGTACGGGCAATGGCGGGGCGCCGTTCCGTCGTCGCCCTTGGCGTTGTCCGACTAATTCTCGAACTTCGTTGGGAAGGCGGCGATCAAACCGTTGGTCAGGGCATCGGCCAGCATCATCATATGAGCTTCGGCCTTTCCATATTCGGCGATGCCGTCGGCATATTTGCCCTGCAAAAGCCCCGTGGCGTAGACCACAGTTGTGTCGATATGCCCCTTGAGCATGTCGCGTACCGTGGTTTGCGGCCAGTTCTTGTTCGCCTTGGCGAGAAAATCGGCAATTTCCTGCGCGTTTGCGTAGGCGGCTGCGACGGCCTTGTCGGTGGCCGGCTTGTCGCCGGCCTTGGCGGCTTTCACGACCTCGACGGCTGCGCCGATATGCTCCTGAAGCAGCTTGGTGAGCGCGTTACCAGCTGCATCGCCATAGAAGGGCTTGATAGCGTCGCCGATATCGGCCTGGTTCTGCATCAGCCGCGCTGCGGTGGCGTCGAAAGATGGCGAGCCGTTGGCCAAGGCCGTGACTGCCGCATAGGTCCATTCCATATGCTGAGCCCACAATTCACGCATCGCATTATTGAGCGCGAGTCCGCTCGGGCTGCGAATGATCTGCGCGGCTTCGGTGTGCGAGGTGTTAACGGAATAGGCGGCGGTCGGGCGGAAAACGGGAGTAGCCATAAGTGCGGCGGCGAAGCCCGCAAGGGCGAGGCGGCGATTAACGGCCCGGTGGAACATCTGCACGCGTGTCATGACGGTTCTCCTTGGTCGATCAGTTTGCGTAGCGGCCGGTGTGATCGACTCGATGCGGCCCCGTATATTCGATGCGACCCTTTCGCGCTGCGTTCCCGTTGCACGAGATTTTTTTGGGGGAAAAGAGAAAGCTTCCGAGCACGTCGAGCGGCAGAGTACGGTCAGCTCTAAAACATCCTGCGACAACACAAGCGCTGGATAGGCTCTCATTACTTCGTAAACGGGCTGCGGAGGCGCTAAAACTCATAGCGCCTCCGCTATCGCACCAGCGTGATTTTACGGGGGTTCCCGACGGTACGATATTTCTGTGCAGAGCGGTAGCTGCCGCTCAGTTTTTCTCCGCACTTGCGCCCTGTATATTAGATGCGACCATTCCGTGCTGCGTTCCCGATGCAGAAATATTTTTAGCTTTAGGCGTGTGGCCGGGTTTGTTCGCTTGGGCGCGAGCATCGAGGCGTTGCTCGAAGCTCTGGCGTCGAAGCGCTGCCAATGCTGCGAGCGGCGGACTACGGATAGATCACGGCGCCGTCAGGTTGAATGACCGCGCCTGGAGTGAGATGGGCCGGCTCCAGACGACCTTCCCCCATAATGTGGAAAACGGTCTCCCCGCTGGCGATAAGATAATCGGCGACGATGCGGCGGTGGCATCGCCACCATACGGCTTCCGAACACATGATGGTACAGCGCCGCTTGCGTCCTCTGTCCAAGAGGTGTTGGAGGCCTGCCTGAAACTGTGCAGTAAGCGCATAATCGGCGTAGTTGTGGAAACTCTCGTTCGTCCAGAAGGCGTTGACAGTCGGAGATATGCCGCGTGACCTTCCACGAAGGCCACCGAGGGCAGCCATATGTTCATAAGAGATGGCGACGGCCGCCAAGGCGCCGGGAAGCGTGTTCTTGTCGAACTGTGGATTGGTTCGTGACTTCGGAATCGTTCTGATGTCCGCGACAAGAGCGATATCGGCTTCGCGCAGTAGACCGATGAAAGCCTCGAGGGTTCGGTTGGAATGGCCGATGGTGAAAAACGGAAGCTTCACGCGCGGCCTTCGTTATGCATAGTCGAGCGCGCCGCCCTTATGCGCTGCGATGTGATCTGTCTTGTCGCTTTTGATTTCGTACTGGGGATCGTCTTTCGACGCGTGATGCGTGTGGCCTTTATAATCGAAATCTCTAATGTGAATGGCGATGATAGTCCCCGACACGCGTCCGGCCTCGGAGTTCCAGCTCACATGATCGCCGATCTTAAACTTCCTTGCCATCGCCGCGTCCTCCCGGTTCCAAGAAGCGCTTCTCCCAAACAGATGGATCCGAAGTCTATGCCCGGCGCCAGCACCACGGAAGCCTAGGTCGTCGGCAGCCGGAAGGTGAAGGTCTCCAGAAAATTCAGTTCGACGGCCGTGCTGGAATAGCTCGTGTAACCAACGGATATGTCCCGACCGATATCTAACTCGAAGTCACCGCTGCAGGTCGTGCGCACGACGCCGCCTTCAATGGCGGGCGCCCAGATGATCCCTCCGTCCACCACACGCTCAAGATGGTGAAAAACCGGATAGCCCTGGACGCTTCCACCACTCGCGGCGGTGTAGGTGTCTAGCCCGAGCATGAGCGCGTACGGACCATGTCGCACAACTGGCTGAGCGAGGCGCTTGGGTAACCCGGACGTTGGAAGGCAGCACAACGCCCTGATTGCTGCTGGCCTCGCGAATGGTGAATGCCTGCCGCAGCGCACCCATCGGACACAGCGCGATCCTTTGCAAAGGGGATTTCCCGGGCACCCAATCTGAATCCATTGCGCCGCGCTCCACGTCGTCGATCGATTGCCGCGTCAGACCGTCTGGAATACGATCCAGAACGACTTGCCGACCAAGAAACAGCAGATGACGACGGCGGGGACGAAGATGACTGCTGAATGGGACAGGTTCACGCTACGGAAATTGCCATGCTGAGGCTGATACTGATAGCAAACAGCCACGTTACCATTTTGCCAAGCCTTTGTATCAACCCGCCAATTTTGAATCCAACAACGGGCACGCAATTAGCCGATGAAGACGGCAAAGATGCAGCTTGCGTGATCGGTGAGCAATTTTCTGTCTTTCACCCAAGGATGGCGTCCTGTCTGATGTTCTTCCTGCTACTTTCACCATTGACAGGCTTAGGTCCGATTCAGTTATCCTTGTCCCGGCGATCGAGTTCGCGCTCAACCGCCTGCGGCTGATGACCCCTGCTCTACATTGTGTCGGAGTCCGTCGTTGCTCTAGTCGACAACCGCGGATGATGTCGCGTAATACCGCCCAGTAGCGATTATAGAACGGAGCGAGGGTGGCGATCATGGATAGGCCGGCCCGAATGATAGGCTGGCGATTCCTGCTGCTGAATGGCGCGGCGGGGGCGGCGAATGTCGTCATGCTCTCGAACGTTCCGGGCTACACGGTGCTCGCGCCCTATGCCGCCGGCAGTCTGCAGGGCGTGACGCCGAGCTTCGGCACCTGGGCGACCACCGACCACATGGTGGGAATCGCGCTCGGCCTGCCACTGTCGCGGTGGTTCTCCGGGCGCTTCGGCGACTATCGCGTGCTGATCGGCGCGCTCATGTTCTACGCCATCTTCTCGCTGATGTGCGCGGCGAGCGAAACCATCTGGTTTTTCGCGCCGATGCGATTTCTCCTCGGCCTTGCCGGCGGCGTCGCCCTTCCGCTCGCCCAATCCGTGACGCTTGCGCAATATCCGGATCACCAGCGCACGCTCGGCGTCGGCTTCTGGGGCGTCATGAGCATGGCGCCCTTCACCATCGGCGTATTCATGGGCGGCTTCTGGGCCGAATATTTCGACTGGCGCTGGCTATTTTATTCCAACGTCTTGGTCGTGATGCCCGTCGCGGCGATCATTGCCGCGCTGTTCTACCGGCGCGGCTTTCAGCGCCGCATGACGCGCTTCGATACGATCGGCTTCATTCTGCTCGCCGCGGTGCTGCTCGGCGTGCAGACGATTCTCAACATGGGCAATGATTTCGACTGGTTCGCGGAGCCTCTCCTCGGATGGCTGCTGCTCGTCGTGCTGCTGGCGCTGCCGATGTTCATCTTTTGGGAGTTCGGCGAACGACGGCCCGCGCTAGACCTGCGTCTGTTTCTGCATCGCAACTTCGCCATCGCGACTTTCTGCTCGATCGTCGGCTTCCTGGTGATTCAGGGCCTGCTCTCGGTGTTCATCGTGCAATTGCAGGTGCTGCTCGGCTACACGTCCTCGCTCGCCGGCATGGTCTATCTGATCATGATTTTTCTGGCGATGGCGGCCGCGGCCGTCGTGCATGAAATCACGAGGAACGTCGACGCGCGACTGATCGTGTTCCTCAACTTCATCGGTCTCGCAGTGACCTTTGTCTGGCTCGGACAATACGACAAGAACGCCTATTTCGATGACGTCAAGACGCCGATGTTCTTTTTCGGCTTCTCGCTCGCGATGTTCTTTGCGCCGCTCGCGACCCTCGCCATGACCGGGCTCGTCGGCGAACGACTGATCCGCGCGGCGGAAGAGCTCGCGATGCTGCGCACCGTGGCCGGCGCCCTGGGCATCTCGCTGCTCGGCGTTCTCTTCTTCCGCCGAACGCCGTTCCATCAGCTCGATCTCGCCGATCATTTCGGCGGACGGCGCTTCGCCTCGCTCGACCTGCTCGCCACTTTCCTGGATCGCATGCAGGCGATGGGCATGTCGCCCACCGCCGCGCAGAGCCGCGCGGCGCAGCTCATTCGACAGCAGGCGTCGATCCTCGCGCTCAACGACGTCTTTCTGTTCGGCGCAATGGCGTTCATCCTGCTCTCGGGAGTCGTCTGGCTCGCCTATCCAAGCTACGCGTCCAAGAAGCGCAAACAATCGCTCGCACGGCTTTCCGCCGAGGAACTGATGGAGCAGCCCTGAGAGACCGTTTGAGAATGGTTGCGACGGAGATAGGGGCGTGATTCAAGCTAGGGATGTGGACCCGAGCGAATCGCGCCAAGATGGCCGCCATTGAGAAGAAAACCAAACGTTACCCGACGGATTAGACCGATGAGGAGTGGGAGCGCGTTGAGCCGTTCCTTCCCTCACCTGCGCGCAGAGGGCGCAAGCCTTCGGTCGACCCACGCGAGGTTTTGAACGCCATCCGCTACATCGCCCGCGCCGGCTGCGGCTGGCGCATGCTGCCCAAGGATTTTCCGCCCTGGCAAACCATCTACTGGTGGTTTCGCCGCTTCATGCGCCGTTTTCTGTTCGAGACCATCCACGACGTGGCGCTGATGATCGACCGGGAACGCGCTGACCGCGATGCGAGCCCGTCTGTCACGCTGCGCTTAATTGTAAGAATGCGCCAGTTCGCGCCCGTTGCTGCAGCATCCAACGCAATGATTTCGTGCTGAGCACGGAAGGATTACGTAGCGGCGTGTTACGCAGAGTGGACGCGACGAGCGATTCAAATTTCATCCGCCGCCCAACGGTTCAGCGTGAACTGTTCAAACCGGCGGGCAAGTTGAACGTCACCGCTGATGGCTTCGCGCGCTTCGTTGACGCCAAAGCAAACAAGCGAGATTTGAAGGCGATTGCTCAAGAATCGAAGGGTGTTCAGCACGACTCTCTGTTCGCGATAGGAACCGGCGAGAATATTGTGGACTTCGTCGATAACAAGAACTTGAACACCGAGATCCGCAATGCGGACTGCACCATCTGCGCAATGTCTGCGCGCGGACGCTGCGGCCCGCCAAGAAGCGTGAGCAGTTCAGCATAGAAGCGGCGTTCTCCAGGTCGACTGGTCATCTCCATCGCGAGCGCAGGCGTTCGGAGCGCTCCCGTGACCGCATTGAAGCCCGGCGGGTGTTCATCACGGAATCGCTTCATGATCATGGTTTTGCCCATGCCGCTGTCGCCATAAATCGCAACGGAAGGCCTCCTCCTTCCCCGAGGATGGTCGAGCAGGAGCCCCAAACGGTCGAGGGCCTGTTTGGCCCGCGGATAGTCGGCATAACGCGCCACGCTCGATCTGCAGCGTCGGCGTCAAACCGCGCTTCCTGAAGGGTTGGCGAAAATCGGACTGGTTCAGCATATGCGCTCCTATGCGCGCATTGCGTGGGGTCGCGCCATCAATGGCCAAGCGTGACCCTTATGATCTGACTGCCACGCTTGCCTCAGCGCGCCTCGGCGCAATTTGGCCGGCGTCGCCTTCATCGCGACGCTCCAATCTCCTTTGCCCGCGGTTCACGGCCGCGGGCCTTTTTTCAACTTCAGCCGGGATCCAGCTGCTCAGCCGCCGTGCGGACGTGCGCTCGCGAGGCTTTTTTGGTTTTGCGTGGCCTTGGCGCTATCGTCCCGCCTATGTGCGGACGCTTCATGCAGCATCTGTCCTGGGAAGAGCTTTTCTCCGGGGCTCCGTTAGCGCTTGGCCTTGTCGAAGGCTTCAAGCGGGGGCATGCTGATATTTGATACGCCGATCACAGGGCAAATGACCGCTCAGATGGGCAAGGGCGCACACAGAGGCCGGCTTCGATTCAAGAGTAATGAGCTTCGGGAGGAACTCCATGGAATCGAATGAAACGACTGCGCTCGAACAGTCTCGCGAATTTTCCGAAGCCGTAGGCCTGTTCGACTCGCTTGATAAGCTGCAGTCCGCCATTGACTATTTGATGACTCATGGATTCGATCGATCCGAAATCAGCCTGCTCACCGAAGACGCGAAGACGCGCGAAAAGATTGGATCGAAACGCTCGGTCGAGATCGAGGACAGCGATGAAGCTCCTCGCATTTCCTACATCGAAGCCGAGTCGCTTAATGAAGGCAAAGCTGCGCTCATCGGCCTGCTCTTCTATGTTGGCGCCATTGCTGGCGCGATCGCCGTTTGGACCATCTACGGCAGTTTCGCCGAGGCGATCGTTGCGGGCATTGGCGCTGGTATGGCCGCCAGCCTGGTTGGCGTGGGCGTCGGCGCATTCATTCGACGTCGTCAGCGCAATTGGGTGCAGGCGCAATTAGCGCGCGGCTGGCTTCCCCAAATCCAATCCGATAGTGCTAACTTTTTTCATGGACGCCTCCCTCGAGTGAGATTCAACACCTCCACTCTGGCACATCGAGGCCGTCGGGGGGCGTCCACCCCATCAGAGCCGTTTCAACAGCGTGCTAGTCGTTCTGAGCGACGATTGCGCTACCAGTACCTCTTGCTGACTTTCTCCGTTTCTTCGACGGAGATCGTTGCGATAAATTTCGCGACAACGCTCTCGCACCGATCGCCGGCGGTATTCCCGCCCTCTCGTGACCTGACGCCACCAACCGTAATCCCTTAAGGACGCGTTGCATGACATCATCCTCGCGCCCCGTGGCGTAGATGGCGTACGTGGAATATGAGAACTCAGGAGCTCGACTTACACGATGCAACCGTCCGTCGGCCAAAAATGGCTGCGCACCGCCAATACGAAAATACCCCGCTCCGCCGACGCTCAGTATAAAGGTCAACGCGAGCGGACCCAGCGATATTGACAAGGGCGCAATGCTCAGCTTGGGAAAAGCGGCCTGGTGATTGACAGCGAATTCTGGCCCCCAATCGACGAAAACATACTCATTTGGATCGATTCTACCCTTTGGGTCGGTTGTTACCTGAATCAATTTCTCTTCAATGAGCAGTTCGCAGACAAGATCAGACCGTTGCGGCGGATTATGGAGAACGGCGAGGTCAAGCGAGCCCTCCTGCACGCGCTCGAGAAGTCGCGCAGGGGTGTCAACGTCCGCTGTTATCGCTGTTTCATACGATTCCGCATGCATCCATATGAGCCAATCTGCTAGGAGCGGATACCAGAGACTGAATTCTCCACCTATGCTGAAACCACTCGCTCGCCCCACGGGCAGAGCCACTTGTCGACAAGCGCCCTCCCATAACTGAACCATCGTCGTCGCGTAGCGCGCGAAGCGTTCGCCCGCCGACGTCAGACGCGCGCCCGCTTTATTGCGAACGAAGAGTGGTCGCTTGAGCTGACTTTCTAGAGTTCGAATTCTGGCGCTCACCGCTGCTTGCGTCAGGTGTAGACGATCCGCAGCAGCAATGAAGCTTCCACTCGCAACCACTTCCAAGAAGGTCTTCGCTAGATTGACGTCCATATTTTACATATAAATTTCTTTTGTTCTATTTTCAACAATTTTGCGTTTGCGAAAAATGAATGCAACGGTCACTCTTGGGGCTCAATCCAGACGGTGGAGCCCAAGCACGACGCAATTGAGTTGAACATGTGGACAGCAGACCCAATAAGGTGAAAGCCCTATGCGCACAGCAGCTTCGACGCCACGGTTGATCGACGTAATTAAGCGAATCGCTTAGTTGGACGCGTCATCATGGCGCATGCGCACGCTATCCGCCGACGTTCCTGGAACGGACAATAACGCAACTCCCGAGCCGACATGCTGGCATCGAGAATGATGCAGTAAGCAGCAATCAACCTCCCTCGGAACACGCCGCAGCTCGCTGCCCCTAATGGCCAGAATCCGTTAATTCCCCAGAAGGTCTAATGCATCACGCCCGATACCTTGGCGCTCAGCGCTTGCTCCTGGCCCTTACAATGGCCATTCCCGTCCGGGCGAGTTCGGAAACGAACGCTGGCGCAGGTCACGAAGTCGTTCTTCAGTTCAACGAAGCGCAGATCCGTGCGGGTGGGATCGAGACTCAGCTAGTAGTGCATGAGTCGAGTTTGGGCGAACTAGTCGTGCCGGGGGTCGTCACCGTCCCCCCGCAGCAAATGCGTGTTGTCGCTGCGCCGGCTGCAGGCCTCGTCGAAACATTGCTTGTCGTACCTGACGAAGATGTGAAGCAGGGCGCGCCTATCGCCACGCTGAAATCTTGGGACCTGATCGAAGCGCAGAGAAGCTTTCTCCATGCGCTTTCAGCTGCGAATCTAGCAGCCGAGAAACTGCGGCGCGACGAACAACTGTTCAAAGAACATATCATTGCGGAGCGACGTCTAATCGTCACACGAGCCGAAGCTATCCAGGCGCGCTCAGCGCTAGAGGAACGTAAGCAAATATTGTCGCTCGTCGGAATGTCAGACGAGGACGTCGCCTCATTGCAGCGCGAACGAACACTCGCGAGTTCCCTCCAAGTGCGCGCGCCGATTGCCGGCACCATTCTGCAGCGCCATGGCAAAACGGGCGAGCGCGTTCAAGCCTCGACGCCCCTTGTTACGATCGCGTGCCTTGATCCGATTTGGGTTAATTTGCAAATACCGATTATTCGCGCTGCAGCACTTGAAAGTGTCGACCGTGTGCACCTGCCGATCGCCGGCCTCGACGGCAAACTCATTCGAATTGGCCGCTCAGTCGATACTCCCACGCAATCGGTAAATGCCGTAGCCGAATTTCGTCCTGGTCGCCGCCCGCTGCGCCCTGGCCAGGCTGTGCAAGCAATCCTACACATCAATGGCAATTCACGCACTCAATGGCGTGTTCCAGCGGATGCGGTCGTCAGCCACCAGAATCACAATTGGGTGTTCGTGCGTACAGCGGACGGTTTCGTCGCACGACCCGTGACCCTTGTTTCCGAAACGCCGCAATTCGCCTCCGTGCAGGGGTCTTTGAAAGCTGAAGAACGCGTCGCGACAGGCGGTCTATTGACCCTGCTGGCGGAACTCGCCGCGGCCGCGAAGTAATCAGGAAACAATGCTCGAAAAACTGATCCGCCTTGCGCTTGGACAACGGCTCCTGGTTCTCATCGCCGCGCTCGGACTCGCGGTCTGGGGCGCCGTCAGCTATTTCAAACTCCCAATCGACGCTTTCCCTGACGTCGCTCCAGCACAGGTGCTGGTCGCCATGCGTGCGCCGGGCCTCACGCCTGAGGAGCTGGAAGCTCGCGTCACAGCGCCGATCGAACTCGCCGCTAAAGGTATTCCTCATCTTGTCCGGATGCGCTCCATCACGCGCTATTCGGTGGCGTTGCTGACTTTCGAATTCGAGGAGGGAACCGACATTTATTGGGCGCGCGTACAAGTCAATGAGCGGCTTGCCTTAGCCCAGGATCAGTTACCCGATGGCGTCAGTGGCGGGCTTGCGCCGATCGTGACGCCGCTCGGCGAGATGCTGATGTTCACAATCGTGGGCGGTGATTTATCCCCGTCGGAACAGCGCACGCTTTTCGACTGGACGATTCGTCCCGCCCTCCGCGGCCTGCCTGGCGTCGCTGATCTCAATAGACTTGGCGGTTTCGTGCGCACATTCGAAGTCGCGCCATCGCCTTCCGCCATGGCGGCGCGCGGCGTTACAGTAAAGATGCTCGATTCGAGCCTTCGAAACAATAACAGAAATGACGGCGCCGGCCGCGTACGGGACGGCGAGGAGGCGCTGCTGGTGCGCGCCGAAGGGAGGTTACGTTCTCTCGACGATATTCGCTCGGTCGTCATCGCGGCGCACGACTCCGGCATCGTGCGTGTCGGCGACGTGGCAGAAGTGCGCTATGGCTCATTGGCGCGCAACGGCGTCGTCGTCCGCAATGGCGAGGACGAGGCGGTATGGGGCCTCGTGCTTGGCCTGCGCGGCGCCGATGCGCGCACCGTCGTAAGTGGCGTCAAGGCGAAACTCGCCGAACTCGAGCCGACCCTACCAAAGGGCGCCAGATTCGAAATCTTCTACGACCGCAGCGAACTGATCGGCAAGGCGGTGTGGACGGTGCAAAAGGTTCTACTCGAAGCGATCGTCCTCGTCGTGGTTCTGCTTGCACTATTCTTGGGCAATCTGCGCGCGGCGATCGTCGTCTCGGTCATCCTGCCGCTCGCCGCGCTCGCGACCTTCGGCATCATGCGGCTGTCGGGCCTCTCCGCCAATATCATGTCTCTCGGCGGCCTCGCTATCGCCATCGGCCTGCTCGTCGACTGCGCCGTTGTCGTCGTCGAGAATGTCGAGCATCGCATGGCGAATGCGCATGACGCGACTCTCTCTGACCGCATTTTCATGACTCTGGAGGCGACGAAAGAGGTCGCAACGCCGCTTGTCTCTGGCGTTATCATCATCGTCACCGTCTTCCTTCCGTTGCTCTCGCTCGAAGGGTTGGAAGGTCGTTTGTTTTCGCCCGTCGCGCTCACCATCGCATTCGCCCTCGGCTCTGCGCTCGTCCTGTCGCTAACCGTGGTGCCAGCGCTGAGCGCCACGCTGCTCAGGCCCGGTCATTCCGACGAGCCCTGGCTCGTGCGCAAGATCGCCGCGATCTACGAGCCCTTGCTCCTGCGCGCGCTCTCGAAGCCGTCGTGGGTCGCCGCCATCGCCTTCTTCGGCCTTATTGTCGCCGGCGTCGCCTATTCCCGCATCGGCCAGACATTCATGCCGGTGATGGACGAGGGAACGCCAGTCATCACTGTGCGCAAACATCCAACGGTTAGTGTCAAAGAAACCGCCGAGACCGACATGCGCATTCAACGCGAAATCATGAGTCGGGTGCCCGAAGTCAAGGGCATGATGGCGCGCGCCGGCGCTGACGAACTCGGCATCGACCCTGTCGGACTCAACGATACCGACAACTTCCTCTCACTCGCGCCGCCAAACGAATGGCGCGGCAAGGGCATGGCCTGGTTGATGGGCGAAATCCGCGCGGTGCTCGACTCCACGCCAGGCATTTCTTACGCCTTTTCGCAGCCGATCGACATGCGCGTGCAGGAGATGATCATCGGCGCGCGCGGCGATGTCGTTGTCAAAATCTTTGGTGACGACATCAACGAGCTCAATCGCCTCACACGCGACGTGGAGGAGATTCTGCGTAAGATCAAAGGCGCGCGCGACGTCTTCGGCCTGCAGAACGATGGCATGCGTTATCTCACCGCGCGCGTCGACCGGCTTGCCGCCGGACGCTTCGGTCTCAATGCTGAGGAGATCCAGGATGCGCTGCGCGTCTGGGTCGACGGACAACAAGTTGGCATTGTTCTCGAAGGACCGATACGCACGCCGCTTGTCATTCGTGGATCCGAAACTTCGCGCCGCTCTTCGGTGGACTTCGCGCGGCTGCCGGTGGTGTCTTCGGAAGGAAAAGTTGTCGAACTGTCGCAAATTGCCCAGGTGCAGGCGGAGGACGGCCCCATCCAAGTGATTCGTGAACAAGGTCGCCGATTCGCGACTGTGCTCGCCAACGTGTCGGAACGTGATCTCGTCGGCTTCGTTGACGAGGCGAAAAAGGCGGTCGGGCAAAATGTGAAGACGCCGCCGGGCTATCGTTACCAATGGGGCGGGCAGTTTGAGAACCAACAGCGCGCCTCAGCGCGTCTTGCCATCGTCGTGCCCATCGCGCTGGCGTTGATCTTTCTCCTGCTCTATCTGACCTTCAGTTCGATGCTGCAGGCGACGCTGGTATTTTGCAATGTGCCCTTTGCGGCGATTGGAGGCATTCTGGCCCTGTGGCTTTCGGGAGAATTCATGTCTGTGCCGTCGTCTGTCGGTTTCATTGCCCTTATCGGCATCGCCGTGCTCAACGGCGTTGTGCTGATCTCGTACATTAACAAGCTAGTCGCGGAAGGCACGCGCACGACGCGCGAAGCTGTCGTCGAGGGCGCGCGCCGGCGCATGCGGCCGGTGATGCTCACCGCGGCCATTGCAGCCTTCGGTCTAATACCCTTTTTGTTTGCACATGGGCCGGGCGCCGAGATCCAGCGGCCCCTCGCGGTCGTGGTCATCGGCGGACTGATTTCAGCGACCGTGCTGACGCTCGTGCTGCTGCCGATTCTTTACGATCGCTCCGCTAATCTTAGTCTTTTTCTACGCCAGAAGCTGAGCGCCCGTGGAACTCGATCGCCAACGGCTCGCTGGCGCGAGGACGCGCGTTTATGAGCTCTTGGTTGATCCTTGTCGCGGCAATATTTCTCGCCTATACGTCTTCCGCGTTACGCGCCGAAACTAAGGCGACACCCCCATTAATGCCAGCACAAGAAATGCTGCGCGTTGAAGTCCTTTTCGAGGGCAAGAAGAAGGTCCGGGTCAAACGCGCCAAGTCGTTACGTGTCGACAAGAGGCCGCGCGTCCGCAAGCCTGCATCCAATCAAGTGCTAGCCCAACATCTCGACATGGCCGTCGCTATCGATGCGCAAAGCAAGTCGCTTGAAGCGCAATATCGCGCGATCTCCGCGCGCTACGCCACCGCGAATTCGATCACGCCAGGATCGCCATATGTCGGCGGCTCGCAGCGTAGTGCGCTATCCGGAAACTTACGCAACTACAATGAACTGGAAATGGAAGCCGGCATGCCCCTATGGCTGCCGGGGCAGCGCGACGCCTTTGAGGCGACGGTGACGACCGGGATTCGCGAAGTTGAGCAACGCTTCGCGTTACGTCGGCTGGATGTCGCGGGCCTATTGCGTGACGCCTGGTGGAATGCGAGTCGCGCGGCGCGAAATGTCGCCGTTGCCCGGACGCGCGTGATGACAGCCCATGATATCGGCCGGGATATGACCCGCCGCGTCGAACTCGGCGACGCCGCCCAGAGCGACGCGCTGCTCGCGACGAACGAGACACTCGCCGCCGAAACGGAGCTCGCCCAGGCGGAAGGCGCCATGAAGGTTGCTCGGGTGAACTACATGGCGCTGACTGGCGGCGCGCCCCCGGAGGGCACGCTCGAATCGGTGCGTCCCGCAACTGATATAGAAGATCATCCAGCTTTGCGAACGCCGCGGGCAGCGCTCGTACGAGCTGAAGCCCAGCTGCGGCTCGTCGACGCGACACCCATCGCCAGTCCCGATATCGGCGTGTTCGGACGGCGCGAATACAACAATCAGTATTCGACCGACCCTTCGCAAATCGTCTCGAACCAACGCACGGATTCGACCACTATTGGCGTTCGCATTCGCATTCCATTGCCAACACCTGGTCGCAATGCGCCGAGACGCGCAGAAGCGCGAGCCGAAATGGATCGCGCCCGGGCCGAATATGATCGCGCCAAGCGCGTCGTAACGGCGGAGATAAAGGCGGCGCGCGTGATGCTCGCTGCTACGCGGCGCGCCGCTGAAATCGCCAACAACCGACTCTCAGTCGCCGATGAACAATTCGAACTGTCGCGCAAATCATATCGAATTGGCGAGGTAAGCGCGTTCGACCTCTATCGCGTGCGGCAGATCCAACTCGAGGCCCAGCGTATGCAGGCGAACGCCGCGATCAACGTTGGCGTCGCAATCTCGCGGCTCAACCAAGCGTTCGGTTACGCTCCATAGAGTTTTGTACCTATAATCAGTGGTTTACGCATCAAGGCCGCTGATGTTTCACGAAAGATGCCGATGCAGACCTTTATCGACTTGTGCTGACGGCGAACGAGCAAATAATCGTCGCGTGGCAAGGTCCTACAGCTCTAAATGGCGGACGCAAAGTGTACCACTAAACCGGCTTTGCTCTGTTATTTTTACGGCGGCGCAAAAGTGTACCGGTCCTGCTAGTGGGTCGCTTCAGCGAATTTGAATAGGGCGCTTCCCCCGGCTGGCTATCCCTGATTCGCTACTGCCATTGATTCGACCTTCAGGAGGCGAAGATGGCGCGGGAAGCAGTCGGCGTGAAGCGGTATGTGGTGCGCTTGAGCGGCGAGGAGCGGGCGCATCTGGAAGCCATGCTGCGCAAGGGCAAGTATGGGGCGAAGACGCTGATAAAGGCTCAAATTTTGCTGAAGGCGGACGTTTCCGAGGCGGGCGAAGGCTTGAGCGACGGCGAGATCATCGAACAATTGGAGACGAGCGCGTCGATGGTCTATCGGGTGCGCAAGCAGCTCATAGAGGAGGGCTTCGCCGCGGTCTTGACGCGCAAGCCGCACACGCGTCCCTCCGTGCCGCGGATTTTTGACGGCGAGAAGGAAGCCAGGCTGATCGCCCTGTCCTGCTCGACGCCGCCGAAAGGCTATGCGCGCTGGACGTTGCGGCTGCTGGAAAAGAAAGTCGTCGAGCTCGAAATCGTCGAGACGGCGAGCGACAGCACGATCGGTCGTGTCTTAAAAAAACATTCTCAAACCCCATCGCAAGCAGCAGTGGGTGATTCCCCCGCAGGCCGACGCCAGCTTCGTCGCGGCGATGGAGGACGTGCTCGACGTTTATCAGCGTCCGCATGATCCCGCGCGGCCGGTGGTCTGTCTCGACGAAACCTCGAAGCAGCTGTTGAAGGAGACACGCGCGCCCATTGCAATGCGGAAAGGCCAGCCGCGGCGTGTCGATTATGAATATGAGCGCAACGGAACCGCCAGCATCTTCATGATCTTCGCGCCGCTCGAGGGACGGCGGGATGCCATCGTAACCGAGCGTCACACGGCGATTGATTACGCCCATGCGCTCAAGCATGTGGCGGACGAGATGTTTCCACGCGCCGAAAAGATCGTACTCGTCCAGGACAATCTGAACACGCACAAGCCTGCGTCGCTTTACCAGGCATTTGCGCCGCAGGAAGCGCGCCGCCTGACCGAGCGCTTCGAATGGCATTACACGCCGAAGCACGGAAGCTGGCTCGACATGGCAGAGAGCGAGCTCAGCGTTCTCTCCTCGCAATGTCTCGACCGGCGTATCGGCGATTTGGCCACCCTGCGCGACGAGGTCGCGGCCTGGGTCGCCGCCCGCAACAAGCATCAAGCCAAGGCCGACTGGCAGTTCACAGCCGACGACGCCCGCGTCAAACTCAAATCCCTCTACCCAATCTTCCCGTTCAAAATCGTTGAATCGGCCCACTAGCCCGCCCGGCGGCCATCTTGCCGGCGATCATGGCCCGCGCCGACGAGAAACGGCTGGCAGAATACGGGAAGGAGCAGATTTATGTTTCGGAAACTTTCAATGGTTGCCGCCTTTGCGGCAACTTTGGCCTTTCCGACGGTCGCGCTCGCCCAGCATCATGACGATCACTGGGATGAGCATGATTTTGTGTCCTGCCGACAGATCTTGAGGCCTGCTCGTATGACCATGACGACCACCACACGGGAGTATTTTGCTGATATTGCTTTAAAGCATACTGATCGAAGTGCCCCCCGAACGAGATTTCATCAGCATCGCAAGAGTCCGTGTGAGCGCGAACCACCGAGGCATTGGACGAGACTGCCAGAACGAGGCTGAGATGACAAGATAGGGCGGACGCGGAAAGCTGCCACCTCGCCGTTTTCCCGAGCGGGTCGCCCCTATTTCGAAGACAATCTGAATTTGCGGGACCCTGCACTTGAACATTGGGCCACGCGCAACATTCTTCCCTGACGCGAGCGTACTTTTTGACCGGAGCGCCGGATGACGACTCTCGATTTAGCCGACCCTCTCCGCCGGGACGTTCTTTACGTCGCGACCGGCGCATGCGCCGTCGTGGCGACGGCGGCCGCGATCTGGCCTTTGATCGATGCGTTGAACCCTGACGCCTCCAGCGTTGCCGCGGGCGCGCCGATCGACGTCGATCTTGGCGGGCTCGAGCCGGGCGGGAAAGTGGTCGTGCGCTGGCGCGGGCTGCCGGTGGTGATCTTCAGCAGGCCAGATGCGGCGCTGGAGAAATTGAAGGACCCCGCGTTGCTCTCCGAGCTTGCCGATCCCGACTCGGAAGTCTTGCAACAGCCGCGCTACGCTCGGAACTGGCATCGCTCGATCGACCCCGCCTACGCCGTTCTCGTCGGCGTCTGCACGCATCTCGGCGGCATTCCGCTCTATTATCCGACCCCGAGCGATGCCGAGCCGACCGCGGACTGGCCCGGAGGGTTTTTCTGCCCTTGCCACGGCTCGAAATTCGATTTGGCCGGCCGCGTCTACAAGGGCGTGCCGGCGCCATATAATCTCCCCACGCCACCGTATCGGATGATCAGCGACAGAATCCTGAGGATTGGTGAGAATCCTTCAGGCGAGAAATTCGAGATCACGTCCGTCGTCCAAATATGAGCCGATGCTCCAGCGCAGGTGAAAAGAGGCCTCGATCTTTTGCAGAGCGCAAGGCGATCGCGGCGAAGCGCGAAATTCCGCATTATTTCCTTACCGAAACAGCTGATCTCCACGATTCGTTATTGCGGCGCCGCGTGAAAGCCCGCGCTAAAGGCCATGCCTCCGATAAACCTCAACTACTCTAGTGGTGAAAAAACCCGCGGCCGTGAGGCTGCGGGCAAGGACAGAGTGTGCCTGTCGCTAGAGGTTAAGCGCCGACGACAAGCCCGGACAAGAATATGGATGGCGCCCTAAAGAGCAAGCGTGGCAGGCTCGTGAAGCGAAGCTTGGCCGATGCTTCCCGCCGCCTCCTTCAGGGGTCACTGCTTGCGCCGCAAATCCTCGGCAGGACTCCATTCGGCGAGATCGTCGAACACGCGCCCCGCATCCCCAGCGCGCTAGTCGGATCCGCTGGATGCGGACGAAGAGCGCGGATGGTGGAGTCGGTGGGAGCGATCATTCGGCCTATTGCACGCCGAAGCCATACTGCTCCGTCGCTCCATAAAGCCGCGCTGCTCGCAGCCTTCTCAATTGGCCGCACGTCAAGCTTGCCAAGCTCTCAGACCGTGGCGAAAGCACGATAAAGAACTTCGAGCCAGGTCGATCTGTCCCAACGATAAACGCATCATGATCGACTCGACGCATCTGAAGCGCGTCGCACGGCGGTAAGCCTTCTAAAAAAGGGGTTCTTTCCCGCTGTATTGGGCGCGCGATAGGCGGGCTGAACCGAAGGCCAGATGAGCGACCACAAGGGCGCCGGCCTTATGTTCCGCGCCCTGCCCAAGGCCAAAACGCTGATCGCCGACAAGGGCTATGACAGCGACGCCTTCCGCGCCGCGCTTAAAGCGCGCGAAACAGCGGCGTCCCGTCGCGCACAGTATCCGCCATGAAAATAGGGCGCGTCAGAATAGGTCAAAAAGCTCGTCGCTGCTTTATGCTTATTGGCGCACGTTCTTGCCAATCAAATTGAAGTCGCGATAATCTATTTTCCATACGGCGGGGCGCGCCAGCGGCATTTTCAACGGATCAACTCTCCGAAAAAACGCCACGCTATATTCATCCGCCGTGGGCGCTGCAACGCCTTACGCGACCTCGAAGGCCTGCGTGGAGGTTAGGCGGTAGCGGTTCTGGACTTGGACGGTGACATGTTCATCGTGGTGGATATTGGCGGCACCAAGACGCGGGTTGCGCGATCCCGCGACCTTGAAACCTTGGACCAAACCGTCATCGTCGCTACGCCCAACGATTATCGATCCGGACGCGACCGACTCATCGCCCTTGCACAGGAACTCAGCGGCGGCGAGCGCGTGGAAGCGCTCGCGGTCGGGGCGCCGGGGGTCATTTCACGCGACAGACGCACGCTCATGCATGCGCCGAATCTTGCCGGCTGGGACGGCGCGTCGCTGGTAGACGATCTGCAACACGTCCTTGGCGCGCCCGTAATACTCGAAAACGACACCGCCATGGTTGGGCTCGGTGAGGCGACATTCGGCGCCGGCAGAGGCGCTACGATCCTCGCTTATGTGACGGTGTCGACCGGAGTCAATGGCGCGCGCATCGTCGATGGCGTCATTGACCGCGCAATATTCAATTTCGTGATCGGCGAGCAGATTCTCGGAACCGTTCTCGATGCGCCTACTCTCGAAGACCTCGTGTCCGGACATGCGATCGGCGAGCGCTTCGGCGCGCCGCCGGAGAGTTTGGCGAAGGATCATCCCGTTTGGGACGAGCTCGCGCGGATCGTCGCCATCGGACTGCACAATACGGTGGCCTATTGGTCGCCTGACCGCTTCGTTATCGGCGGCTCAATGATGAAGGAGGTTGGCGTTTCGATTGACCGAACTCGAAGCGCGCTGCTTCTATTGCGGCGGAAAAATCCAACGAGTCCCGATATTGTTCACGCGTCGCTCGGCGATCTCGGGGGCCTGTGGGGCGGCCTCGCGCGGCTACGAAACAAGAGATGAAGAGCGTCATTACGCTAACAGCAATTGCCGATGGCGCGCGACGCGGCATTTCGACCGGCATGAGCCGTGATGAATGCCGCGTAGCTCCAGGCGAGGTTTTTCGCTGATGTCTGCACGCCGTCGTCGCGACTAAATTGTTCCGCCAACTCGCCGGTCGGCGGCGTATATATTCTGACGGTGGCCATAAACATGTCGCCGCGCTTCAACGCCGCTTCCGCGAGTTTTCGCCGACCTCCCGGCGTGTTGAACGCTTGCCCCGGCATCGCGTCAAACATGCCGGTGAACATCTCGCGCTGCTCCAGAGAAATCTCGATCGCCGCGAGCCGCACCAGGCTTTCGGCGAGCAGGTAGTAGAACTGCGCGACGCCGAGCGTCGAAAAGTAATAGGCGCCGCCACTGAAATAGACGTCGCCGCAATAGCGGCCCATTGCCGGCCCCCAATCGGCGGCGCGATCCTGATTGATCTTGTATTCCGACGTGAAGAGGCTCTCGAGTCGAAGAAGCGTCGAGAGCACCTTGGGGTCGAGCACGCCATGCCGGTCGCCGGAACGCGCGGCATGAATCACGCCGAGTACGACGGCGATGTCGAGACGGCGCGCGTCAGGAATTGTCGAGGGCTGGACGAAATCGGGAAGAAAAGCGCGATAATAGCTCGCATCCTTATCCAAATGCGCGTCAAGGCATCGCGAAATGTCATCTGCGGCGGCTCTGAAGGCGCGCGACCTAGCGGCGTCTCCCTTCTGTTCAAGCCATTCCGCGCCCTCAACGAGCGCCGCAAGCTGAAGCAGACGCGTATAATAATGATGGCCGCGAATTTCCTCCCAGAGATCGAAACAGGCGTCGCGCCAATGATTGAAGGTATAGTCGAGGTCCGCTTCGAGAAGTTGTTCGGCGATGCCTAAATCCGCTCGTTGACGAAACGCTTCCAGACGCCACACCCGCAGCGCCGTCAACGCGCGCAGCGCCGGGCCGTCATTCTGGGGACGCGCCCACCCTAATATGTCGAGCGTTCCGTCAGGATTGTAACGTGCTTCGCCAAGCACGCGGTCGCCGGTCACCTGACGAAGTTCCTTTTCGGAACGAACATGACGCAGGAAATCGGCGCTCACATTTCGGCGAAAATCGCCTCTCTCCGCTACGACGCGGCCATCCAGCCGACAAAGGTCGAGGCTGAATTGCATGAAGTCGGAAATATGATCGAGTGCGTCCGGGCCGAGCGTTCTGTCCTCATAGAGAACGCGTAACGCGTCGATGACGATCGCCGAATCTCGCAGCCAGTGAAAAAAATAATCTGGATCGGGATCGTAGGCCGCGATTTGGGGAGACGCGAGGACCGAGCCGTGCGCAGGACGGATTTGTTGGCCAAGATGCGCGCGAATCTTGACGAGTTGCGTTGCGGAAATCGCGCGAAGCATCGCCTTCGCTGAGAAGGCGCATTGATGCGTCATCCAGTCAAGGAGACTATCGGCGCTCGAACTCATGCCACGCCACTCCGAGAAGAGATCGCTCTACTGCGACCCTTGATTGGTTTACCGCGTCGCCGCTAGCAGATAGGCCGGGCAAGCCGCTGACCAGACACATCCAGCTTGAGGTTCACGACACGCCGGAAAAAGTCGCCCAGCGCAGAAACGCCACTGATCGAGATCAATGCCGAATCCGGCAGTTCCTGTTGGAAATTGGAGATAAATGTTCGCCTCGCTTCGGGCGCGAGCGTTTCGAGAGCGGCGTCGATGATCACCCCCGCGGCTTGTGAAGAAAGAGCCTTGCGAAGGCGAGCGCCTGTTGCTCGGGCGCCGTCAACTCATGATCCCAGCGCGCCACCACGTCGAGAGAGGGAACGAGCCGCGTCAAACCAAGCTGCTCTAGCGCCGAAATGAACTCCTGATTCGAATATTTCGACCATGGATCGGGGTAGCCGAGCGCCAGAGCGCCAGCGATGATGCCGTAGACGCCCAGCTGCCGCCCGACCCCGGAAAGGTCCTTGCGGTTGATCGCGTCGTAAAATGGCTGGCTCCAGGCGTTTAGTTCGATCTGCGCATAGGCTGTTGCGCCGACGATGACCACCAATCCGAGAGCCAGCCAGACAATTGGGTTTCGCTGAGGCGAGACAAGCAGCACATGCGCCATCGCACGGAATTGTGAAAAGAGTCCTGGCTCCAAGATCGTCGCGTCGTCGACTTTCTGTTTCTCTCGTTCTTTTGGTTCATTCATTGGCAGCGTCCTCGTGGAAATCAATAAATCGCCGAGTCATGAAGTGTGTTTGACCAAACATGCGCGGCGACGGCGCTGGCGACAACAATAAACTCGACTGTACCACCGGAAAGTACGGCCGGTTGCCGCTGGAATGCGACGCTTGGCAGCGTTTGGTTCGCAGCGCCAAAAATCGGGTATGCTTTTGATGTTGAGCCATTAGGTCCGAATGGGAGAGTGCTGCGATTGGGTCGCGATGGATAGAATCGAAGCGCTTCTTGCGCGAATGACCCTTGATGAAAAGGTCGGCCAGATCAATCTGGTGACGGCGGGGCAGACCGTGACCGGAGCTCAAGGCTCCGGTGACGTGACGGCGAGCATCCGCGCGGGAAACGTCGGCGGAGTGTTCAATGTCTGGGGTCGCGCGGCGATCGCCGAAATGCAGAAATGCGCGGTCGAGGAAACGCGACTTGGCGTTCCGCTTTTTTTCGCCCTCGACGTGCTTCATGGGCACAAGACGATTTTTCCCATTCCGCTCGCCGAGGCCTGCGCGTTCGACCCGTCTCTGTGGGAGAGAACGGCGCGCGCGGCGGCGCGGGAGGCCTCGGGCGACGGGATTGATCTTACCTTCGCGCCCATGCTCGACGTGACGCGAGATCCCCGTTGGGGACGGATTGCCGAAGGTCCTGGCGAAGACCCCTTCGTCGCAACGAAATTCGCGGAAGCGAAAGTCCGGGGCTTTCAGGGCGCCGATCTCGGGAACGCCATGGCGATAGCCGCCACTGCCAAACACTTCTGCGGCGGTGGGGCGGCCACGGCCGGCCGCGACTATGCGCCAGTCGATATTTCCGAACGGACTTTGCGTGAAGTTTATCTGCCGCCTTTTAAGGCGGCCGTGGCCGCAGGATGCGCCGCGATCATGCCGGCGTTCAACAGCGTCGCCGGAATTCCGATGACGGCCGCGACAAAGCTGCTGCGCGACTATGTCAGGGGTGAACTCGGTTTCGAAGGAGTGGTTGTCAGCGACTACACCGCCATCCCGGAGTTGATCGAACATGGCGTCGCGGCCGATGTCGTCGAGGCGGCGGCGCTCGCTCTTAGAGCCGGCGTCGACATGGATATGGTGAGCGGCGCCTTTCTTCGTCTGCCGGAGGCGCTGGCGCGCGGACTGGTGTCGATTGCCGATATCGACGCCTCTGCGCGTCGCGTTCTCGCACTCAAACAGAAGCTTGGCCTATTGGACGATCCCTATCGACGTGTGTCTATATCAGCTGTCCCACAATTCGATACAAAGAATTTGGCGCTGGAAGCGGCGCGGCGCGCAATCGTGCTTCTTACCAATGACGGGACTTTACCTCTTTCGCCAAAAGCGAAGCGGATCGCAGTCATCGGGCCACTCGCAGAGACGCGCTCTGAAATGCTGGGGCCATGGGCGGCGACAGGCGACCCTGACAAGGGCATTACAATTCTTGACGGCCTTCGCGCATTGCTTCGCGATTGCGACATCATGCATGAATCGGGGGGCGGAATTGACCGTGCCGATTCTGGCGCAATCCACGCGGCTTGCGCGTTATGCGAACAGGCGGAGTTGATCGTCCTTTGTGTTGGAGAAGCGTCCTGGATGAGCGGCGAGGCTGCGAGTCGCGCGTCACTCGATCTACCGGGTCGACAGCGAGAGCTCGCGGAACGCGTTCTCTCGATTGGGAAGCCCGTCGTCGTCATTCTTTGTTCTGGACGTCCATTGACCGCGCCATGGCTGGTTGAGCGTGCGCAAGCCGTGTTGGCGACATGGTTTCTCGGTCACATGGCGGGCGCCGCCATCGCAGACGTTCTGACCGGGCGGTTCAATCCCACCGGGCGTCTCGCCGTGACGTGGCCTCGGGACGTTGGCCAAATCCCGATATCATACAGTGAACGCTCGTCGGGCCGGCCTTTCGATTCTTCCAATCCCTTCACGTGCAGATATCTCGATCTTTCAAGCGAACCACTCTTTCCTTTTGGTCACGGCCTTTCTTATGCGCATGTCGTTTTGAGCAATCTGCGCGTGGAGCCCAGAACCTTCAGGCTGGAAGATGCAGTTCGGATTTGCGTGGACGCGCGCAACGAGGGCGACGTCGCCGCTGAAAGCACGATTTTTCTCTTCGTGCGCGACCGGGTCGCCACAGTCGCGCGGCCTGCGCTCGAACTGAAGAACTGGAGCAAAGTTTTGCTCGACGCAAAAGAGACCAAGACGGTCGCGCTTACCCTGTCGACGAGCGAACTCCGCTACCTTTCCGAGAACTTCACTTGGGTGGCTGAAGCAGGTGAATTCGAGATCTGCGTTGGCCTTGATGCACAACGAAGCTCAATCTTGACCCAGAGAGTGGTTCTTTTGTGAACCTTGCGCCGCCTATAGCACGATCGAAGGTCATACACGCAGTGTCGCGGGATTTATCGCCGGTAAACTGCGACGCTTAGGCAAAAGCGTGGATGTCGTCGATTGGATCGGGTCGCTTGCGCCCGAGGCGCGCAAAAAAACTTTTTCACATCCTCGAAAAAGAATTGGCGACGACGACCCTCGTTTGTATCTGCGTACCGCAGGCGCAGGACAAGTTCTACGCGCGTGTTCTGCACTCAGCGTCTCACGGTCCCTTGCCCGCCTCGTGCTTCGACCCCGAAAAAGGAGGAAGTCGTTTCTGCGAGCCCACGCTAAAACATATCCTGGCGAAGCAAGCAGCTTCGCCGTCTGAAAATGTTACAGAATGAGAATTTCGCATCCGTTCGCGCGCCACGGCTGATTCCAGTTTGGCATGACGAGCACCCAAGACCTGCAGGATCCGTCGACGATGACAGCCAATCAGATACGCCGCGTCATCCCCAGCCAAAAACGGGCGCTGTCGGACGCGGAGCTGATCGATCTCGTGCAGCGGCAGACAGTCCTTTATTTTTTGGGACGGGTGCATCCATCGAGCGGCCTTGCGCGCGATAGCAGAGGGCTCCATTCGGATCCAAAGGATGATGCAGTCGCGGTCGGCGGTTCAGGCTTTGGCGTCATGGCCATCATCGTCGCAAGGAAAGAGGATGGATTACGCGGGAGGACGCCGTAGCGCGTCTTGCGCTCATGCTCGATCTCCTCGAGCGCGCGACTTGCCACCAAGGACATTTTCCGCACTTTATGAATGGTCGCAATGGCGCCACTGTGTCGTTCAGCCGAAAGGACGATGACGGGCTGATATCGTCGAGACCTCGTTTCTTTTTCAGGGACTGCTGCGAGGCCGCGGCGGCTTCTTCGATCACATCGGATCTATCGAATCCCCGCGAAGCGATCTACTCCGTCACGACAACTTGCTTTTATGTCGGCTACGCGCGCGCAACCATTGATCCTCCGTCTCCCTGAGCCAAGTAACGCCTGTGCCAGAACAGCCATGCAGCCGGATAAGACAACAATCGAAAGAGCGTTTGACCTTGCTCGCTCCGGAGCGAGTCGCACGATCACTGAGCTCATCGCGCGCCTTGATCGCGAAGGCTGTGACGGGCATCAGATCCAAGGGCGCTTTCTCCGAAAGCAATTCACGGCTTTGATGGAGGCGGAAGCTAATGCGCCTGATGGGAATTGCTCATATGAGACGCGAGCCATGGCTGTGAAAACTGACCAGAATTCCGCATTACCGCAAGCGGCGGGAGCGCCGGGCGAACCTCAGCGCTGGTGTTCGTGCCACCACTTCAGAGCAATGCTAGCGTTGCTTGTTACGCTTGTGCCATGGCAGCTAGCTGCAACGACCTGGCATTATATCGATCCTCTCCTCACATTTATTTCAGCGAGGGTGAATGCAGTTCGTTTCGACCATCATCTGTCCGTTGCGGCCTTCGATCGGCTGAGGCGATGCCGCCTGACGCCTGCCAAATCATTGGTGAATGCAAAGGATGTGGCGCGCTGCTGAGGCCGAAGGCGGGAGATTGCTGTGTCTTCTGCTCATATGGCAACGTGCCATGCCCGCCGATTCAGGAAGCAAAGGAGCGCGGGCGCGCCGGCGGATGCTGTTCTCAGGCTTAGAGGCCTGCCGATTGCCATCACAGTCTGGTAAGCGCCAACGACGCGATGGTGGCGCCGACTTCGGCTCCGGCGGAGGGATTGTACTGCGATTTGGACAATCGCGCTTGGTGGAGATCAGCGCTTTCGCGCGTATCAACCGCTTGCCCAGCTCGGCATCTTGCCCGCATTGAAGACTGGCGCTTGGATTTGCTGAGTCTCCTCAGAACGACTTGAGTGAAAAAGGCTGGAGAAATGAGCTCCGAAAGATCCGGTCACTTGAATCATCGCCTGACAATTTCGGTCGACGACCAATTCATCCGAGCTCTGAAAGCTTACATGAAAGCGAGACGATACGCAGGCGTTTCTGAGGCAATTAGAGATCTCGCTTGGGGCGCCTTTATGGAGGTCGAGATTGCGGTCTCAGAAGATGAAAAGTGCATGGCTGCTCTGGCGTATGCCTATGATTTCAAAACACGAAACCTAGCCAGCAGACTTGGCGGCCTTTATGCCGAATCTGAACTTGTCGTTTCCGTTTCAAAAAGCCAATCCTCGGCCAGAAAATTTGTGGAAGTGGCCATCTTAAAGGGCCAAAGAAAAGATGTAGAGCAATTCGCAAAAAAAATACTCGCAGAGCGAGGCGTTACCGACGGTCAATTGAGTCTTTTTCGTATTTGAACCGCTACTACTGCGGAAAAGTCATGTGTGACCCATTTGCCACAGATGGCGCACAATCGCGATGCCGTCGAAAAATCACCCTTCAACTTTGGCGGTTAACGTCTGAGAATAAGCTGAATTACATAATTCCTCATACGTGAGCCGCCCCGTGAACCGCCGTCTTCTGACCTCTACCTCTCGTTTCGTCCTTATAGTCAGTTTGGCGTCGTTCGCGGGCGATGCCCTTGCTCAGACGGCATTGCCGACAATCAATGTTGGCGGACACGCGGCGAAGCGGACGACGCATAGGCAGGCGGCGCGTCCGCAAGGCCCTGCGCGGCCAACCACGCTTGTCGAAGTCGCGCCGGGGCCTTCGTCAGAGCAGGATACCGCGCTCGGGCCGAAGATCGATTATCCGACGGGTCCGAAGGAAATGAATTCGTCGAGCGAAAGGTTTTTTACTGGCGGACAGGTCAACGCCATCCCCTTCTATCGTCCTGGAGAGGCGCTCGAAGTCGTGCCGGGTCTGGCCGTGACCCAGCACAGCGGCGAGGGCAAGGCCAACCAATATTTTCTACGCGGCTTTGATCTCGATCACGGTACCGATCTCGCGCTTTATCTCGACGGCATGCCCATCAACATGCGCACCCATGGCCATGGCCAAGGCTGGGCCGATGCGAATTTCATTATGCCCGAATTGCTCGCGTCGGTGGATGCCCGGAAGGGTCCCTATAACGTCGAGGATGGCGACTTTTCGAACGCCGGCACAATCCGCATGCAGTATTTGAATAGGGCGCCTCAAGGCGTTTTCACGACGAGCGCCGGCGAATTCGGTTTCGCGCGCCAGTTCGGCATGAAGTCATGGGCTTTCATGGGCGGCGACATTCTCGGAGCCGCAGAGGCGTCCGTTTATGATGGCCCCTGGGTCGTTCCAAACAGAGCGCGCAAGGTCAACGCGGTGTTGCGCTGGATTCGCGGCGCCGAGGCCGACGGCGTCGGCATTACCGGCATGGCCTATGCCAATCGGTGGAACTCGACCGACCAGATTCCCTTGCGCGCCGTTGAGCAAGGACTGATGTCTCGTTGGGGGACGATGAACCCGACGGATGGCGGCGACGCGACGCGGTTCAGCATATCCGGCCACTGGAGCCAGCTCAGCGAAACGAACTATTCTCGAATCGAGGGTTACGCTGTTCATTCGACGTTGGATTTGTTCAGCGACTTCTCCTATTTTCTGAGTCATCCCGTTCTTGGCGACCAATTCCGTCAGTTCGATCGAAGAACGATCCTGGGTTCGAACGGCATTCACGGCATTAAGTTCAACGTGGCGGAAACGCCCTTCGAATTGCGCTTCGGCTACCAGACGCGCTGGGACGACATCCGGGTAGGATTACAGGACACTTACATCCGTAGGCCTTACGATACCGTGCGCAACGATCGCGTGGGCGAGGCGAATTTTAGCTTATTCAGCGACATAAAAACCAAATGGACTCCCTGGCTGACGACCGTCGTCGGCACGCGCTGGGATTATTATTGGGCGAGCGTCGGCGGCATTCAGACCTACTTAGCGTCACCCATCGTTGGTTTCGTCGGTGACAATCCGGCTCAACCGGTCCGCCTATGGACCGCCCCGTTTAACAACGGGGCGAGCACTGGACAACTGCTCAGCCCCAAGGCGTCGGTGATCATCAATCCGTTCGACGACAAGACTGATTTCTATCTCAACTTTGGGCGCGGCTTCCATTCGACGGACGCGCGCGGCACGACGCAGACGTTTTCAACAACCGAAGCGTCGGACGATCTCGGCTATGTGTTCGCGCAACGTCGACCCCTGCTTTCGCCGTCAACGGGCGCTGAAGTCGGCATGAAGACCAGAGCGATCGATAATCTGGAGTCAGCGCTGACGCTCTTCTGGATCCAGCTTCAGTCGGAAAACGTCTTTGCTGGCGACGAAGGCAATACAGTATTTGGCCCTCCGAGTCGCCGCATCGGGTTTGAATTCACGAACCATTATCGGCCGGTTTCTTGGTTGAGTTTCGAAGGCGACCTGACCATGACAGATGCGCGTTTCCTTGGTTTCGATAAGGATCAGGCAGACCTCTACCTTCAGCTGCTACAGCCTGACGCGCTGCCCTGGGGAACGTTTCTTGGAAACAAGCCCGGGAATTTTCTGATCAACGCCGCGCCTATTATTGCGACCGCGGTTCTGGAACTGGGCGAACCGACAGGCTGGTTTGGCGCGCTGAAATATCGGTATATCGGCCCGCGGGCTTTGACCCAGGACGGCTTCTTCAAAAGCCCCGCGATCGGCACGGTGAATGCGCGCATAGGTTATCGCTGGAAGGAGGGTTGGAAATTCCAGCTCGACGTCTTCAACATGCTCAACTCGCGTTCGATGTCGATCGCTTATGGATATGGCTCATTGATTGGAACGGACCTGCTCTACCAAGCCTGCAACGGCCTCATAGCCGTGCCGGTGACGGGCGCCAACTGCGGCGTTGGCCGGATGGATATTCACGCGCATCCGATTGAGCCGCCGGCCTGGCGCCTCACTTTCGGCGGACCGATTGAATTTGATCCGTCCGTCAAGGGCCCCGACCTGATGGAGCCTTTCAATCTCGTAAAATTCTGGGAATGAGTGTCGTTGCCTCATCGCGCGCTATCGGAGCCTGCGCGTGCCGATCGCGCGGACCTTTGAAGGGCGTTCCGAGGCGACGCGCTGACTGGGAACAGGTTGATTTGATAACTCCAGCGCTTATTGTGTTGTCTCCGCAGGACCTGCAGCCATCTCCCAGGACCGAATGTTTGATGCTCAGCAAACGACCGCGCGACCTCATCCTGAGGGCATGCTTGAGCATGGCGACAGCCTTGGGGCTTAGCGGCTGTGCTCTCACGCCCCCTGGCACGACGGACGAGCAAGCCAAGCTGAGCGAAGTTTCCGAGCACTTCGAGCCGCCGATTGAGGCTCGGGAGTTGCCGGCTTTGCCTGCGGTTGCCAACTGGCGCGACGTCCTGCACAGGGCGTTCCTGGCCAACGGCGAATTGGAATCGGCCTATTTCGAGTGGAAGGCGGCTTTGGCCCGGGTCGACCGGGACGCGACCTGGCCCAACACCAATTTGATGTTCGGCTACCGCTATCTGTTTTCGCGTGACCAGATGAAGACATGGGACCGCATGACGCTCAGCGGCTCCTTCATGCCGTCCACGACCCTGCAGTTGCCGATCAAAACGTGGACCGCTGGAAAAGTAGCGCTGGAGGCGGCCAGAGCGGCCAGCGAGAGATTTCGAACCGTCAAGTTCGAGCTTCAGCGGAAGGTTCTCACCGCTTATTTGGATTTGGCGCTGGCCAGGGAAAAAGTCCGCATCGAGCGCGACAACGTAAATCTTCTCAAGCTCTTGACGAGCTCGGCCGCCGCTCGGAGCCAAGCTGGCGCTCCCCTGCAAGACATGCTGAAGGCCCAGACCAACTGGGAGCTGGCGAAGAACAACCTGCTGAACCTGGAAGCCGAGGTCCGCTCGGCGCGCAGCAAGCTCAACGGTCTTCTTGCTCGCGACGCCGAGGAGCCGCTGAACCTTCCGCCGACTTTGCCCGCCGCGCGTCCCGTGATCGGTAATGATGCTCGCCTCATAGAGGTCGCCGTCGACCAAAACCCGGAATTGGCCGCTCTCGCCCGCCAAGTGGCCGGACGCAAGGACGCCATAGATCTCGCCAGGCTGGAATTTCTGCCGGATTTCGTGCCATCCGGGAGCATCACCGGCAACATTGAAAGAACTGCCGAAATGTTTGTGATGGTGCCGACGAGGATCCCGGCGATTCTCGCGATGATCCGGGACACGGAGGCGATGGCGCGGTCATCGGAAGCAGTCCTGCGGCAAACTGAGAGGGACCGCGCTGCGACCTTCGTCGCCAACCTTTACTTCATGCGCAACGCAGAGCGACAAACGAGTTTTTACCGGCGGCGGCTGGTCCCTGTCGTCGAGCAACTGATCAACAGTTCGCGCGAAGCTTACGCAGCGGGAAGCGTGCAGTTCGCGGATCTCATCGACAGCCAGCGGACTTATATTTCAGTGCGAGTCTTGGTCGCCGAAGCCAGGATCGAGCGAGAAAAGCGGCTGGCGGAACTCGAAGCTCTTGCGGGCGTGGACATAGAAACGCTCGGTCGGCCAGAGATGGCGCCGCCGGAGCCGCCAGAATAAGCCTCTCGGCAATAACCTGGACTGCAATAGGCCGGAGCGGCGACACATGACCACAATGGGGATACGCATGCCGGCAAAGCGACGCGGAAGTTTGAGCGGGCTGGCGCTCGCGACGCTGTTGGCTTCCAGCGTCGCTTACAGAGTTAGCGGGCAAGAAACTGGGGCGCCGGACAACACCATGTCCCAGATGAAAATGCCGACATCGAAGGATGCGTCCAAGGTTGGCGCGCTGCCGCCGGGCTATGCGGAAGTCAGCATTGCTGCAGATGTTCAGCAGCGCATCGGGGTCACGCTGGGAACCGTGCGCCGGACGCCGTTGACAATGACGATACGCACTGTCGGGATCGTGCGCCCGGATGAAACCAAACTCGCGCACATTCACCTGAAAACGGAAGGATGGGTCGAGAAGTTGTTTATTACCTTCACCGGACAGAAAGTGAAAGCTGGCGAACCGATGCTCTCGATTTACAGCCCCGCCTTCTACGCGGCGCAACGGGAGTTCTTGGTGGCGCTGCAGTATAGCAGGTCCGCGCCCTCGTCGGGTCAGCAAAACGTGGTCGACACTGCCCGCCAACGGTTGGCGCTATGGGACGTTCCAAAGAATACGATCCAGGCGCTGGAGAAGACCGGGAAGCCGAGCAAATCACTTATCATGCGCAGCCCGATTTCGGGGACGATTTTGGAAAAGAAGACGTTCGAAGGCCAATACGTCGCACCCCAAGGCGAATTATATGTGGTCGGCGACCTTTCGACAGTGTGGGTGCAGGGCAAGGTCTTCGCGTATGAATTGCCGCATATTGCGCTCGGAATGCCGGCGACGGTCACATTTCCGTCGTTGGCGACGCGAAATTTCATCGGCAAAATTGTGTTTATCGATCCGGTCGTCGACGAGATGACCCGATCGGTGCAAGTTCGCGTGGAAGTGCCCAATCCCAATGGACTGATCAAGCCCGGCATGTTTGCTCATGTCTTGATCAGCCACGTCATGGGTAGTGGTTTGACCGTTCCAACATCCGCCGTCATCCGCACCGGCGAGCGCAACATAGCCTTTCGCGCCGTCTCCGCCGATCGCTTCGTGCCGGTGCAGGTCGAGATCAGCCCCTTGCGGTTCGACGATCGATTTCAGATTCTCGGGGGGCTCAAAGCCGGGGACGAAGTGGTCACTTCCGCCAACTTCCTCATCGACTCGGAAAGCCGATTGCGCGCCGGCGGCGGCGGCATGGTCGGTATGCCCGGGATGGGTGTTGACGAAAAAGGCGCCGGCGAAAAGCCCCCGAAGCAAAAGGACACGAAGGGCGCGCCGGAAGAGGACGCCGATCACTCCAAGATGCGGCACTGACGTGGCCTCCCGATTCCACCGACGCGCCTCAAAGGCTAGGCCATGATCGCCCGCATCATCGAATTCAGCGCTCGCAACGCTTTCCTTGTCCTCTTGCTGGTCGTCGCCATCCTTGGGGGCGGGTTATGGGCTGTCCTCAAAACGCCCCTTGATGCGCTTCCGGATCTGTCGGACGTGCAGGTGATCGTTTCCACCCAATGGGAAGACCGCAGCCCCAATATCATTGAAGACCAAATCACCTATCCGATCGTCACGCAGCTTCTCTCCACTTCCCATGTCAAAGCGGTTCGGGCCAGCAGCTTCTATGGCGAGTCCCTGGTTTATGTGATCTTCGAAGATGGTACGGATCTCTATTGGGCGCGCACCAGGGTTTTGGAATATCTCAGCGGCATGGCCGGCAAGCTGCCGCCGGGCGTTTCACCCAAGCTCGGACCGGACGCGACCGGCGTTGGATGGGCGTTTGAATACGCCCTGATCGATAAGACAGGCAAACACTCGTTGGCCGATCTTCGGACGTTGCAGGATTGGCAGGTCCAATACCAAATTCGAGCCGTTCCGGGTGTAGCGGAAGTGGCCGCCGTCGGCGGCCTCGTGAAGCAATATCAGGTCACGATCGATCCGGACAAGCTGCTGGCGTACAGGATACCGATCAATAAGGTGGTCGAACAAGTTCGCCGAAGCAATCAAGAGGTCGGCGGGCGGGTATTGGAGTTCACGGGCAAAGAATACATGGTGCGCGGCAGAGGCTATATTCAGAAGCCCGCCGACATTGAGAACGTGGCGGTGGGGGCGCAGTCTGACGGGACGCCCATTCTCGTGCGGGACGTAGGGTTCGTCCAGATCGGCCCGGACATCCGCCGGGGAGTGGCGGACCTCAATGGCATGGGCGATGTCGCTGGCGGCATTGTCGTGGTCCGCTATGGCGTTAGCGTCTATGACGTGTTGAACCGCGTCAAAGAAGTGATCAAGGACACGGTCCAACCATCCTTGCCTGAAGGCGTGGAGCTGGTCGTCACCTATGACCGCTCCGAGCTTATCAAGCACTCGGTGGAGACGCTGCGCGAGAAGCTCATCGAGGAGGGCATCATCGTCAGCCTGGTCTGCCTGGTGTTCTTGTTCCACCTCCGCAGCGCCCTTGTCGCGATCATTACGCTCCCCCTGGCGGTCCTGATGGCGTTGGTGGCGATGCAATGGATCGGGCTCACGAGCAACATCATGAGCTTGGGCGGCATCGCCATCGCCATCGGGGCGATGGTGGATGCTGCCATCGTAATGATCGAGAACGCCCACAAACACATCGAGCGTGAGCAGGCAAAGCCTCCCGAAGAGCGTCGCCCGCGGCTCGAAGTCGTGATCGAAGCCGGCAGGGAGGTGGGGCCGTCGCTATTCTTCTCGCTTTTGATTATCACCGTAAGTTTCCTGCCGGTTTTTGCCCTTCAGGACCAGGAGGGGCGGTTATTCAAGCCGCTCGCCTACACCAAGTCGTTCAGCATGTTCTTTGCGGCGATCCTGTCGATCACCGTCACGCCGTTCCTTATGGTGCTGCTGATCCGCGGCAAGCTTCCACCTGAAGAAGCAAATCCGATCAACCGCTTCTTGATTTGGATCTATCAGCCGGTCGCCAAGCTAGCGTTGAAATTCCGTTACGCGATGGTCATCGTGGCGCTACTCGCTATTGCCGCGATCGTGCCGATCTACGCCAGTCTGGGCAGCGAATTCATGCCGCCGCTGTGGGAGGAATCGATCCTTTTCATGCCTGCGACGCTGCCGGGGTCGTCGATCCAGACGATGAAGCAGACCATCCAGGAGCAGGATAAGATTTTGATGGACTTCCCAGAAGTCGCCACCGTCTTCGCCAAGGCCGGGCGGGCCAATAGCGCCACCGACCCCGCGCCGCTCGAAATGGTCGAGACAGTTATCTCCCTCAAGCCCGAGGACCAGTGGCGCAAGGGCATGACCTCCGAGAAGCTCATCGGCGAAATGAACCAGGCGCTGAAAACGAATATCCCGGGCTTCTCCAACAGTTGGACCATGCCGATCAAAGCGCGCATCGACATGCTCTCCACCGGCATTCGGACTCCCATCGGGGTGAAAGTGTTTGGGCCGGACCTTGCGGAAATAGGGCGGATACTCACGCAAGTTGAAGCCGCCGTGAGCTCGGTCCCGGGCACGCGAAGCGCCTTCGCCGAACGCGTGAGCCAAGGCTATTACCTGGACTTCGACATCGATCGTGCGGCCATCGCCCGCTATGGGCTATCGGTGATGGACGTGCAGGACGTCATCGTGGCGGCGGTGGGCGGCGCCAATCTCACGCAAACGATCGAGGGCCGCCAGCGCTTCCCAGTGAACGTCCGCTATGGGCGCGAATTACGCGACGATCTTGGCAAGTTGCGACGGGTGCTGGTCGCCACGCCGACGGGGACTCAAGTGCCCTTAGAAGAATTGGCTGAACTGCGTTTCGTGGATGGCCCGACCTTGATTAAGAGCGAAGCGGCGCAGCTTGTCGGCTACGTCTATGTGGATGTGGCGGGTCGGGACACCGGCGGCTACATGGATGACGCCCGAAAGGCGGTCGCCGAGATGGTTAAGCTGCCTCCGGGCTACAGGCTGGAATGGAGCGGCTCGTTCGAAGGAATGCAGCGGGCGGGGCGGATGCTGAAATATGTCATCCCGATTACGCTGGCCCTCATCGCCGTGCTGCTCTACCTGAACGCTCGGTCGCTGCCTAAAGTGCTCATCGTGCTGACTGCTGTCCCTTTTTCCTTAGTCGGCGCGTTTCTGCTGTTGTGGCTGTTGGGCTATCATCTCAGCGTGGCGGTTTGGGTGGGGATCATCGCCCTGGCCGGTGTGGACGCCGAAACCGGCATGGTGATGCTTCTGTATTTGGATGTGGCCTTTGAACGCTGGAAGCGGGAGGGCCGAATGAACAGCATCGGCGAACTGGAAGGCGCTGTGATGGAAGGCGCCGTTCAGCGCGTTCGGCCGAAAATGATGACGGTTCTCGCGATCCTGATGGGGCTCCTGCCCATCATGTGGGGCAGCGGGACGGGGTCTGACGTGATGAAGCGGATCGCCGCCCCGATGGTGGGCGGGGTCGTCACGAGTTTTATCCTAGAGCTGTTGATCTATCCGGCCATCTATGTCCTTTGGAAATGGTGGAGCGACGTGCGGCACGCGCATGCAGCCGTTAAGTGAAAAATGAACTCGGCTCTGGTTCACATTCAGTCGTAATACTCGTGATAAATGTTCATTTCGGCCTGACTTCAGCAGCGGCGACTGATAGCTAAGCAATGCGCCTACCAAACAGGCTTGTTCGCTAGCTTCGCTGTATTAGGCTCAAGCAAGCATAACGACTAAAATTCGCCCTAGGCGCAGTAGGCGAGGAGTATGGGATGAAGGCTTTTATTCTAGCTGCCGGTATTCTTGCGGCGGGTGTAGGGACCGCTTATGCCGACTGTCGTTCGGAAATCGAGAAAACGAAGAGCGATTGGGCAGCTCTACGACTTGAGCCTGGAAGCAAGCCAAGCTCGCTCTCCAAGGGCGTCGGCCGCCATGAGCACATTCAGGCGGCTGTCACATCTATGCGCGTCCACCTGCACGAGGCCGACCGTCTCTGCGCAGAGGGCGAGGAGCACAAGGCTCTTCTCCACTTGAACGTAATTCGCGCCTTCCTCGAGTTGCCAGAGATTCAGCATCCCACGAGCCATCGTTATCTATATAGAGGGCGGAGGTAACCGAAGGTAACATATTTGAGACACGACGAGCGGGGTCCCATCGAAATTACGCGCTTCCGTCGCAGGCAGAGGGTTTCGTTGGGAAAGGCTCACCGTCAATCGCGCAAGGTCGTGAGACCGTCTGGAGAGACGACGCGATGGCGCGCGAACTCATCCGTTGTTCAGCGCTTCGGCGCCGGTAATGAGGTCGATGAGCTCGGTAGTGATCTCCGATTGGCGGGCCTGATTAGCCTCTTGGCGCAACTCCTCGAGCTTCTTCGACACATTGTCATAGGCGGATTCCATGGCGGCGAAGCGCGCGGCGTTCTCGCTTGCGATCGATTCAACCGCCGCCTCGGTCAGGAGCGCGAAGACATATTCCGCCATCAACTTTTCATGAAGGGGTATCGGCTGCAGGTTATGAAGTGGCGGCTGGCGTGGTTGTTTGGCCGAAAGCATGGCGA
>Ga0208243_1000213_pt1 | contig 42202 bp, 33 predicted proteins | sample Subbio2Aug_QV12A_FD_184826 | JGI IMG/M metagenome (GOLD analysis project Ga0208243, IMG submission 184826) | Serpentinite rock and fluid subsurface biosphere microbial communities from McLaughlin Reserve, California, USA - CR12Aug_QV12A (SPAdes) | ecosystem: Environmental > Terrestrial > Deep... | reverse complement strand
CTGATCTAATGCCATCAGATATTATTGGTATAACTGTATATAATCGAGGCGAAGAGCGCTTTGTATTTAAAAGGGGACCTGTTTTTAATCAGATCATCCTAGCGGATGAAATAAACAGAACCTCTCCCAAAACACAGGCCAGTCTTCTTCAGGCAATGGAGGAGGGTGAGGTGTCGGTGGAGGAAACAACCTATAGCCTTAAAAAGCCCTTTATGGTATTGGCAACTCAAAACCCTATTGAGTATCAGGGTACCTTTCCGCTGCCCGAGGCTCAATTGGACAGATTTCTTATGTGCATTTCCTTAGGCTACCCAGATATACAGAAGGAAAAGGAGATTATTAAAAACTATAGAAACAGTAAATCCTTAGAGCACATTTCTGTAGTAGCTACAGAGGAGGAAATTTTGGCTCTACAAGCAGCAGTTGATGAGATATACGTACATGAGGATATATTGAGCTATATAGTTAATATAGTAAATATTAGCCGAAGTCATACTGATATACATCTAGGGGCTAGTCCTCGAGCTTCTATAGACCTGTACAGGAGCTCTAAGGCCTTGGCCTTCATAAGGGGAAGGGATTACGTTATACCTGACGATGTAAAGGAGCTAGTACCCTATGTACTAAGTCATAGATTACTTTTATCAGCAGAGGCTAGAATAGAAGGTAAGAGAACCAAAAGGGTGATTCAGGATATATTGAGAAAAGTCTACGTTCCGGTGGTGAGTGGTCTTGAAGCCTAATCCTGCCTATTTATCTATTGGGATTGTCTCGGTACTATTTGCTGCATTAGTAGGGGGAAGAATGCCCTATTTTCTGTTTTATTTTTATATACTGTCATTACTTTTGCCCCTGATCCATTGCCATATAGGCAAAAGGTGGATTGTAGGTCAGCTGGAGCTACCTGCAGATGAGGTTGTGGCAGGTGAAGAGATAAAGATAAAATACTCCATAAGCAATCCACTTCCTTTTTCTTTTTCCTGGCTAGAGCTAGAAAATGAAATTGCCTATAGACTAGCTGGTAAAAGGGAAGAAACGCTGGTATTTCCTCTACCACCTAAGGGAAGCTTAAGGGGAGAGGTCACCGCCATATGCCGTAGACGGGGGCTATATGAGGTGGGGACCCTAGAGCTAAGGGTTCGTGATGTTTTAAATATATTTGTCCTTAAAAAGACTATAACAGAGCCTATTTTACTGAAGGTATTTCCTCAAATAACTACTCTAAGCAATTTCAAAATCAAAGCCAGTCAGCAAATGGGAGATCTATTGGTGCGAGATCCTTTATTTCAGGATATAAGTGAGATATCCGAAATTAGACAGTACCAGACGGGAGATTCAACTAAGAAAATTCATTGGCCAGCTACAGCCCGAAGGGATGAGCTAATGATAAAGAGTTATGAGCAAAAGGGTGATAGTCAGATCCTATTATTGTTGGATAGCTATAGTAAAAGCTATTTAAATGATATAGAAAATTGGGTTGAGGATAAATTGGTTGAGACGTCTGCCTCAATAATTGAGTATTGCTTGAAGAGGAATATACAATTAACCCTTTGTAGAATAGATGAAGGTAAGCATAAAGCTATAAAGGGAGATAACCCTCAGTATTTAAAAAGCTTTCTGCAGGAGCTGGTATTATTCCGACCTACAGGTAGTATAGAGCTTTGTCAACAGGCTGAAATAGCCGCCACGGGGCTACAGCAGGGGGCAACGCTCATATTTTTGACACCACAGCTTAGTAAGGCTCTTGGTACTCAAGGGATTCTATTGAAGCAAAGGAACATCAACCCCATTTTTATAGCTGTTGGTGACAACACCAAAGAAGATAAATGGCAAGAGAATAAGTCGGTAGGTAAGAGATTAGAGCTGGAGGGAATCCAAGTATATTATATAGACCTTAAGCAGGACATAAGAGCTGGGCTGGAGGGAAAATATGAAAAGGGAGCTTAATATAAACCAAAACCTGATATACAGTGGCATATATATTTTAATTGCCTTTACCCTAACCAATATAATCGGAGAGGTACTTCTAATAGAATATGGTGGAGGAGCTAAGCTACTCATTACTATATTATTGGGAATGACTGTTCAATTAATTGTCTCCTATCCAATCAGCATATACTTAATATTTGTAGCGATACTACCCTTTTTGTTTTTTGTAAACTTATATAATAAGACCTTACTCCCCAGCAGACTTCTGGCGATGGGCAGCTTCATTAGTAACGTGTGGAATCATGCTAGATTAGGAGAGGAGATACTTCTACAGCATACTAAGGGCCTATGGCTGCTACTAGCTTTTATTATATGTATTATTACAGCCATTATAATTTTTAGAATTAAAAGGCCTAAGCTGCTTTTGCCCTTCTATCTTTACTTCATTGTATATTATTGGTACATTCATATTAACATAGCATATCAAATGATGGGGCTGTTCTTAATTCTATTCATGATTCTCATGGGTCTAGAGGGCTATTTCATGAGGTCAAGGGCAGGTAGGCAGGATAATAATAGATATTCTGAGGACATTTATAGAATTTGGATGAGAACAATACTTTCCTATAGCCTAATCATAGTCATACTTGCTTCTATTTTACCAAAACTAAGCTACCGATTAGATTTGTATTGGCTGGAAAATAGAATCATACAAATTTTTCCTGCAATTGCAGGCTTAAGAGACGATTTTGACTATAGTAGAAGGGTTAAGAGCACATTATTTAGCCTATCTGAAACTGGATTTCAGGAGAGGAGAAGTCTTGGGGGACCAGTAAGGCAAAGTGACAGGCTGGTTATGCTGGTAAAGGCTCCCTACCAGCTATATTTGAGGGGAAGCATAAAAAGCCTGTATAGCAGAAATAGCTGGCTAAATGATGATAGAAGCTATGTTACCTATCAAAAGGGTGACCAATTGCCTTTGGAGGCTAATAACGGCAACGAAGCCTATATAGAGGTGACCTTAGCTAATATTTCAACAAATACAATCTTTACACCCTATCAGCCGTTGGAGATATTATTGAGTAGAGGTGGTCGGCTACAGTCTAATGACGAATTTCATATAATTTCTGATAAGGCTATGAATAAAAATGATAAGTACATTGTTAGGGCTCTTATGCCTACACAGGAGACCCCAAAGGAGGAATCCATCCCAGCATATTTGCAGCATAAATACTTACAGCTGCCTGTGGATTTATCTTCCGGAATAGAGGCTTTAAGCAGGGAGCTAACAGAGGGCATAGATGAACCTTACAGGAAGGCAATTGCTTTAAGAGATTATCTTCGCAGCAACTATGAATATTCAATCGATGTACCTGTTGTTCCAATGCACAAGGAATTTGTTGAGTATTTCCTGTTTGAAGAAAAGCAAGGCTATTGTACCTACTTTGCAAGTGCTTTGGCAATAATGCTTCGTACACAGGGGATACCGGCTAGATATGTGGAGGGCTATAGATTACCAGCCCAAAGGAATAAGGAGGGTCTGTATGAAGTAAGGCAAACCAACGCACATGCTTGGGTTGAGGCATACCTTCCTCAGATGGGCTGGATAACTCTAGAGGCAACACCTGCCTATAATCCTATAGCCATAGGACAAGAAACCAATAGCAGTAATGGTCAGGCAGCCTATAATTTTAATGAGTTTGACCAGATGAAGGCATTAATGGAGCTACAGCGAAACAGCACTGCTACAAATACTCCTGAGGTAGAAGGGGAATTAACTCCGATTGATACCTCAGAAGCAGCAGCAGGCTCTAGTAGGCTAGAGGATATATTGAGAATTGTTAAAGGTCTCCTGCCTATTTTTTTACAGTTATTTTTGTTTGCCTTGCTGCCTTTAAGATGTGTTTATATGTACTTTTTAATCAGAAATTATAAGCTAAGGGCTTTGAGGGGTGAGACAAGGGATAGCGTCATTGCTGTATATAATAATATATTGGAGCTTTTGGCACATCTTGAATACCCCATAGCCATGGGGGAAACTCCATATGAGTTTGATGCAAGAATAAAACAATATATATATGATAATCATCAGGACTTTAGCAGTATAACCCATGCCTTAATGCTGGCGAAATACAGTGAGGTAGAGCTGCCGGAGGAGGAAAAGGCTCGTTTTATCAGCTATTTAGATTTTATAGAGAAAAAGGTTAAGTTCTACTTAGGTTTTTGGAGATATTCATATCTGAAGTATATAAAGGGAGGACTATATAACGTAGTAAAATAATAGAATTATTGCTGAATTATTACCATTATATTACTATTTCAACATCCCTGTAGATTTTGACTCAACAATTTGATACAATGAGAAGGAATGAATTGCAAAAAAAAGGTGTTTTTTTGTTGATTTACTATCTGTGAGTGGCTGATTAACGTCATCTATGGGGAAGTGATAAAAGTGAAGATTTTTTTAAAGATATTCTCTGTTGCCTTTTTATCCTTTGTAATTTTGTTTAGTAGTATGTTTTGGACCTTCAATCGGTTTATGAAGGATAACCATCCAAATCAGGATGAGCTAATAATAAGGGCAGAGCAGCCGGAGGATGAAGAGCTGGAGCCAGAAGAGCTGGATGAGTTCAAAAAGCTTATTAAAAGCAGTGAACGTGTAAATATGGTGGTAATGGGACTTGAAGGTGTTAGAAGTGATACTATGATGTTTATTTCTTTTAATCCAAAGTCTAAGAAGATGGATATTATATCCCTGCCTAGGGATACCTATTACCATAGACGAGGCTATGATAGATTGGATAAAAGAAAGCTTAACTCGGTTTATGGTGATCACGGTGCCACTGGAGTTAAGACGGTTATAAGTGATATACTACTGGATGTACCAGTGCATTATTATGTTACAGTAACCTATAAGGGAGCAGCAGCAATCATAGATTCAATTGGAGGAGTGCCGGTGTATATTCCTAAGCTAATGAGCTATGAAGACCCTTATGAAAGTCCACCACTAAAGATACACTTCGAACCGGGCAATTATGTGTTGAAGGGTGCTGACGGTGTGAAATTCCTTAGATATCGTCAGGCTTCTCCTGGCAGTGGTGGAATGTCCTATGCAGATGGTGACTTAGGTAGAATCAAAGCTCAACAGGAGTTTATAAAGGCTGCCTTCAAGAAAGCTATAGGCTTAAAGCTTCCTTCTGTAGCCAGTACAGCCTTTAAGCATGTAAGAACAGATATGCCACTACAGAATTTACTAAGGTATGCAACTGGCGCTGCAGGCATTAACATGGAAAATGTAAGTATGCAGGTTATACCTGGAGCAGATAGGTACCAAAGCGGTGCATCCTATTATTTCCATGATACTGAAGCAGTAAAGGAATTGCTGACAAGAATGTACTCAGAAGAGGAAGCTAACTAAATATAGGCTAATATCATATCGCTAATAAGAAAAGAGTAGGATTGGGGGATCCTACTCTTTTCGTCGTCTAACACAATATATAGGGGGAGTGGGGGGATTATGTATTATAAGATTACCCTTAATTGTAGAAAATAAACAGCTAATAGGTCAAAAGTTTTTATTAATTAATAAATGTTACTTCCTTTCAACTAAGCTTTCTCCAATTTTATGTACATCCCCAGCACCCATTGTAATAACGAGATCCTGTGGCTGGATCTCTTGATATATAAAATCTGCTATAGCATCAAAATCCTTCATGTAACGAACGTCCTCAACACCCTTTATTTGCTCTGCTAAGGTTTTACTATGAATTTTTCCTTCATCCGGTTCTCTAGCAGCATAAATATCCGTTATAATAACATGGTCTGCCAGCCTAAAGGCTTCTAAAAAGTCATTCAATAGCGCTATCGTTCGGGTATAGGTATGGGGTTGAAATACACACCATATTTTTCTGTGGGGATACTTTTGGGCAGCCTCTAGGGTGGCTTTAATCTCTGCGGGGTGATGGGCATAATCATCTATTACCCTAGCACCCTTAGTAGAGCCTAAAAGCTCAAATCTACGGTGTATACCATGATATACCTTGATATTTTCAATAATTTGATCTGTAGGAACCCCCAATATATAGGATGTAGCGATTGCAGCCAACGAATTATATACGTTATGAAGACCTGGAATGCTTAACTGGAAGCTTCCAATGTTCTCCTGTTTATATAAAACATCAAAGGAAGGGAAGCCCTCTTCACTAAAATTTATGTTATTAGCAGTGAAATCGCTAGGATAATTAATTCCATAGGTTACAACATTACAGTCTATCTCATGATAGAGGTCCCTGATATGGTTATCATCATTACACGCAATTAGGAAGCCCTCCTTAGGAATGAGATGAGCAAACCTCTTAAAGGCATTTTTTATATGGTGAATATCTTTAAAATAATCTAAATGATCCTCGTCTATATTTAGAATTATTCCAATGAAGGGATGAAATTTCAGAAAGCTTTCAACATATTCACAGGCCTCTGTAATAAAATGCTCACTTTCTCCTATTCTAATGTTTCCTCCTATTTCATCTAATTCACCACCTACCAAAATTGTTGGGTCAAAATTAGATTTTTGTAAAATAAGGGAAACTAAAGAAGTAGTGGTGGTTTTACCGTGACAGCCAGCTACTGCGATAGCCTTTTTATACTTTTTCATAATCTGTCCCAGCATCTCTGCCCTATCCATCTGAGGTATTTTTTGTCTAAGGGCCTCTTGTCTTTCGGGGTTATGCTCTTTAATGGCTGCTGAATAAACAATTAAGTCTTGTCCTTTTATATTTGACTCATTATGACCTATGTAAATCTCTGCACCATTATTCCTTAGTTTCTCTAACAGTCTTGAATCTTTTATATCAGAACCAGAGACACGATAGCCGTGCTTCAGAAGTATTTCAGCAATGGCACTCATGCTTATACCACCAATTCCAATCAGGTGGATGTGTTGTATCTGGTGAGAATCCAAATTGAAAGCAATCACATTTTTTCACTCCTCTAAAAATAGTCTTAAAGCTATTTTTGCCAGCTTTATGTAATCCTATTATGAACTAGCTCTTAAAAATAACATTTTATAAATTAATATGAAACTCTATTATGTATCATAACATAAAAAACCATTACTACATATATAAAATTGAGATATTTTTCAAGAAGGAAGTGAGATAGGTCAATGGTTACAAATTATTGCGTTATATGACAGGGACATTATAAAAATTATATGCTTAGACATTTTTTCAGGAGGTATATATACTACAGAAGCTGCATATAATAATTATTTGCGCAAAATTCTAAAAATAGTAGACAATACCTAATATATTGTATAAGATAAAAATATATACAATATTGTCACTTAAATTACAAGAGGGATAAGAAAAGCTGAATATAGAGGTTTAGAAGTGAATTGTTGAAGAGACTTTCCACAGATAAAGGCAAGCCTTCTAATAAGTGCAGCAAACAGTAGCATTAGTGTTGTTGGAGTTTTATATAATAAGCCAACTGAAAAAAGAATGAGACAGAGGTTTTCTTAAATTCTATTCAAGAGATTAAATGGGACAACAAAAAGAAGGCTATAAAAAAGGCTAAGGAATTAACTGAAGGTCTAACAAAGGAAGAGGACAAGGTATATGCTATGACTACTCATTATTATTTGCAGCTATGCTTAGAAGTGTAGGGGTTCCTGCTAAGATGGTAAAGGGCTATACAACAAATTTTAAGGAATACCATGCCTGGAATGAGGTTTATGTAAATGATAAATGGTATATTAAATAAGGCGATAAATAATGAATAATTAATGAATAATGAATAATGAATAATTAATTAATAATTAATGAATAATGAATAATAATGATTAATGATTAATGAATAATGCAAATTATATAAGACTTCGGCCCCCCGCTGAAGTCTTTTTAACACTTTTTTTCTTGAATTCCTTAATAAAAACGAATAAAATGTTAAATATAAAGGGAAAAAATTCATGGCGGGAGGAATTATATGAGTAAATTAAAGAGAAATGAAAGGATAGCAGCGATGGTAAAAATTCTTTGTGATCAGCCAAATAGAATTTTTACGTTGAATTATTTTACCGAGAAGTTCAATTCTGCTAAATCCACCATAAGCGAAGATATTGTGGTCGTAAAACAAACAATGGAAAGAATGAATCTAGGAAAAATGGAAACGATTGCAGGTGCAGCCGGTGGGGTGAAATACATTCCTCTTACAACAAAGGAACAAAATAAAGAATTACTAGAAGAAATCTGTACTAAGCTTAGACAAGCTGAAAGGATATTACCCGGAGGCTTTTTATATATGACGGATATCATATATTCTCCTAATTTAATGCAAAGGGTAGGAGAAATATTTGCCAGTCAGTTTGATTATAAGAATGCAGATTATATTGTAACAGTTGAGACCAAGGGTATACCTATCGCCCTAATGGTGGCTAAGGCAACGAACCTCCCCTTAGTTATAGTTAGAAGAGATGATAAGGTAACTGAAGGTTCAACAGTAAGTATTAATTATGTGTCTGGAACAACCAGCAAAATCCAAAGGATGTCCCTTTCAAGGAGGGCTATTAGGCCGGGCTCAAGAGTAATTATAGTTGACGACTTTATGAGGGGTGGCGGTACTGCTAAGGGTATGGTTGACCTAATGAGGGAGTTTGATGCAAAGGTTGAAGGGATAGGGGTTCTAATAGAAGCAAAATCCATTGGAAAAAGACTGGTCAATGAATATATCTCGCTGTTGATACTTGATGAGGTTGAGGAACAACAGGAATTAATAAAAATCTACCCTAATCCTGAGCTTGTTTAAGGCTAAACCCTCTAGAATTATACCAAAAACAAAAAAATTCAGAAAACTTTACAAATCAAAGCAGGAATATCTGAATATTTGGAGAATAGTGGATTAATATAAAAGCTTTAGCAGTAAGACAGAAGGAAGGTGGTGAGAGACAATGCAAGTGACTGATGTGCGTATTAGAAAGGTTGCAACAGAAGGCAAGATGAAGGCAATTGTTTCCGTAACATTTGATGATGAGTTTGTAGTACATGATATCAAAATTATCGAAGGACAAAATGGATTATTTATTGCAATGCCGAGCCGTAAAATGGGTGAAGGGGATTTTAGAGATATAGCTCACCCAATTAACTCTGACACAAGATCGAAGATTCAGGATGCAATTTTTGGGGAGTATGAAAGAATGAGCGATGATGCTGAAACAGCTGCAGTGGAGGAGTAAGAATTTCTGGGGGGAGCCGAAATATAGGCTCCTTTATTTATGTCTAAAATTTATTATATAAAAGGGGTTCAATATTTAATAAAAATATAATAAACTATTAAAGGAATGAAAAAAATAGTATATAGAACATATATTATCGGTTTTCTTTAATTTAAAATTTGGGGTGAGAGAATGAAGCTCAAAGCAATTATATTGGCTGCAGGTGAAGGAAAAAGAATGAAATCAAGACTTCCAAAGGTTCTTCATCGGGTAAATGGACAACCGATGCTGGAGCATGTAATAGAGGCTGCTGAAGGATCAAATGTATCTGAGTGTATAGTGGTGGTTGGTCACGGAGCAGACACCGTAAGGGAAAGTATTCCTCCGCATATAAAGACAGTACTACAGCAGGAACAATTAGGAACAGGTCACGCGGTTATGATGGCATATGATCATATAGACGAAGAGGGCTTGGTTCTAGTGCTATATGGTGATGGCCCTTTAATTACTGAAGCTACCCTCAATGATCTGATGAATTATCATATTGAGGGAAAATATGGCGCGACAGTTTTAACTACAGAGTTGGAAAATCCACATGGTTATGGTAGAATACTACGGAATGAAGATAATGAGCTTGACAGAATTGTTGAGGAGAAGGATACCTCCAGTGAAGAAAAGCTTATCAAGGAGGTTAACTCAGGCATTTATTGTTTTGCTGCAAAGGCTTTGAAGGAAGCACTACCAAAGCTTCAAAATAATAATGCACAGAAGGAGTACTATTTGACGGATGTTCTATCTATTATAAAGGAGCTGGGACAAAGGTCGGGCATATTTAAAATTTCTGATTATGAAGAAATTATGGCGGTTAACTCAAGGGAGCAATTAGCTGAGGTTGAGGAAATAATGAGAAGACGCATCAACAAAAGGCATATGATAAAGGGTGTTACTCTTATAAATCCAGACCATACATATATCGGAAAAGGTGTTATAATAGGTCAGGACACTATTATATATCCAGGAACAATAATTACAGGTAAAACTACTATCGGTAACGATTGTATAATTGGACAGAATTGCAAAATAGAGGATTCAACTCTGGCTAATAATGTAACGGTTGAAGGCTCAACCATTATCAGCAGCAGTATCGATGAATATACCTCCATTGGTCCCTATGCTTATCTGCGGCCAGGCAGTCAAATAGGTAAGCATGTTAAGATAGGGGATTTTGTAGAGGTTAAAAACTCCTCTATAGGTGACTATTCAAAGGCCTCCCATTTAGCCTATATAGGTGATGCTGAAGTGGGTAAGCATGTTAATATAGGATGCGGTGTGGTATTTGTAAATTATGATGGTAAAAATAAGAATAAAACAGTAGTAGAGGACTATGGCTTTATTGGTAGCAATGCCAATCTTGTTGCCCCTGTAATAGTACGTGAAAACGGATATGTAGCCAGTGGCTCTACCATAACAAAAGAGGTTCCAAGGGGTACCTTAGCCGTTGCCAGAAGTAAGCAGGAAAACAAAGAAGGCTGGGTGGAACGAAAGGGACTATTAAAAAAATAGAGGAGGAAACGCAGCATGAATACCAGCGGAAGTGAAATTAAAATATTTTCCGGAAATGCAAATAAAGAGTTAGCAAGAGAAATAGCAGAAAACCTAGGTGTAAGCTTAGGGAGCTCAGATGTAACTACCTTCAGCGATGGTGAGATCGCTTGCAATATTAATGAAACAGTAAGGGGTACTGACGTATTCGTTGTTCAACCTACATGTCCACCGGTAAATGACTACCTAATGGAATTGCTTATAATGATCGATGCCTTTAAAAGAGCATCAGCGGGCAGAATAACTGCAGTTCTTCCTTATTATGGATATGCAAGACAGGACAGAAAGGCGAAGGCAAGAGACCCTATCACTGCTAAGCTGGTAGCTGACCTTTTAACTACAGCAGGAGCCGACCGCGTACTTACTATGGATTTACATGCTGCACAGATTCAAGGCTATTTCAATATTCCAGTAGATCATTTATTAGGAGTACCTATTTTAGCAAAATACTTCCAAGAAAAGAATCTTTCGGATTTAGTGGTTGTATCCCCTGATCTGGGTAGTGTTACCAGAGCAAGAAGCTTTGCAAATCACCTAGATGCTCCTATAGCAATTATAGATAAGAGAAGACCAAAGGCTAATGTTTCAGAGATAATGAATATTATCGGTGAGGTTGATGGCAAGAATGTAATTTTAATCGACGATATGATCGATACAGCAGGAACAATCGCACAGGCTGCAAATGCTCTAAAGGAATTTGGCGCAAAGGAGGTCTATGCCTGCTGTACACATCCAGTATTGTCGGGACCTGCCATCGAAAGAATCGACAAGTCTGTTATTAAGGAATTAATTATAACAAATACTATACCATTACCGCAGGAAAAGCTGATTGAAAAGATTAGAACCATATCAGTAGCACCTGTTTTCGCAGAAGCTATTTCTAGGATCTACAGAAATATATCCGTTAGTAAAATATTTGATTAATTAAGATAGACTGTTTAAAGCCCTTAGCTTCAAGGAGCAATGCCTCCAGAAGGTAGGGGTTTTTCGGCAGGCAGAGGCACTAAGGCTGGTTAATAAAGAGGTGAAAAAATGAATATTATAGTAGGGTTAGGTAACCCAGGTAAAAGGTACGATGGGACAAGACATAATGTAGGCTTCGAGACAATTGATTTGCTGGCACTTAGAAATGATATAAAGGTAAATAAGCTGAAGTTCAAGGCCTTATATGGCGAAGGTACCATAGGTGGTAAAAGGGTCCTGTTGGTTAAGCCACAAACCTTTATGAACCTAAGTGGCCAAAGTCTTTTAGAGCTTGTTCAATTCTATAAGGTAGACATGAGTCAGATTATTGTAATCTACGATGATATAGATATAGCAGTGGGCTCAATACGAATTAGGGAAAAGGGCAGTGCAGGTACACATAATGGCATGCGTTCCATAATATATCAGCTACAAAAGGATACCTTTCCGAGGATTAGAATAGGTGTAGGCAAGCCAGAGGTCATGGATTTAGCCTCCTTTGTATTAAGCCCCTTCCGTAAGGAGGAGCAGGAGGGAATAAAACGAGCTTTGGAAAATGCAGCACTGGCAGCAGAAACAATGGTGGAAAAAAACATTCAAGAGGCTATGAATAAGTACAACGGTTGAGGTGTATCATAAAGGTTGAAGTTGGTTTGTAATCAGGTTTATTTTGCACCAACCTGTTGAAATCAGAAATGATGTCGGAAGAGGAGCCTCAAAATGTTTGTTTTTTCAGGAATAATTGCAGCAGCTTTAGCTTATTTATGGAATAAGCTTATATTAAAAAGACTTGGTGATAGGGGACTTATAGCCTTGGTACCCTTTATCGAGGAGTTTTTTAAAACGGTGGCAGCTATTTATTTAAAAAGTAGTATCGTAGGAGCACATTTTATATTTGGCTGTATAGAGGGAATTTATGATATAATTACCTCATCGAAGAAAATAGGTAAATGGGCAGCTCTAGCCAGTGTTGCAAGCCATAGCTTCTTTGGCAGTGTTACCTATTTAGTTTATTTAAAGACTAATAATTTACCGATTTCAATATTCTCTGCCTGGATATTCCATAGTGGATGGAATTGGTATATTACAAAGTATTTTTAATTAAATTATTAATTAAAAGCCCGGTTGCAAACAAAACCGGGCTAAAGATATTACTATTGCTAAATATTAGTATAACTCTTCCCTTCAAGGTGGTGACTGCAATGGATAAAAAATTGGTGTTGGCTCCTTTAAAGCATTCTATAGAATTTAATCAATTAATCAGTGCTTTAAAGAATAATAAAACACCTATGGTAGTGCATGGCCTCAATGAGGCACAAAAATCTCATATTACCTACGGAATTCATGATGCCTTTCAAAAACAGCTCTGCCTCATCACCTATAATGAGATTGAGGGACAGCAGATTTATAGGGATCTGGAGTTTTATTTAGGGGATAGGGTTTTATACTTCCCCGTAAGAGATTTAGTATATTATAATATAGAGTCAATAACAGCAGAAGAGGTAAACGAGAGGCTAAAGACCCTGGAAAAGCTATCACAGGGAGGCCCCTATGTAGTAGTAACCTCTGTTGAGGCTCTGCTTTTGAAGCTACCAATTCCTACCCTATTTCAAAAGCATAGGCTTGTCTTCAAGCTGGGTGAAAGCATAGAGCTAAATCAGCTTATGGAAAAGCTATTGCTGTTGGGGTATCAGAGGGTAGAACGGGTGGAGCAAAGGGGAGATTTTAGCTTAAGGGGAGGAATAATAGATATATTCCCTGCATCAGCTATAAATCCCTATCGTATTGAGCTTTATGATGATGAGATAGACTCCATAAGAAGCTTTGAGGTGGAAAGCCAAAAGTCTATAGATAAAAGAGACCAGGTTGCAGTTTATCCGGCATCAGAAGCCATTATGGAGGTAAAGGATGTAAAGAGGGCTGTTGAAAAAATAAGAAATGAACTGGGAAAAACCCTTGATAAGCTGGAGGTGGACCAAAGGCAAAAGCTCAAGGATAAGATCTCAGAGACTATAGAGAAGATAGAAAACCTTGGAGTATTCAAAGGTAAGGATACCCTATTGCCATTTTTTGAAGAAAGGGGGGCTACCCTTCTAGATTATCTGGACAAGGAAGCCATCCTTCTGGCAGATGAGCCGGGGCGCTTAAGGGAGAAGTCAGAGGGGTATATAGAGGAGTTTCGAGAAAACTTCAAGACCCTTTTGGAGAGGGGGGAGGTTTTACCTACTCAAGGCCAGAGAATATTTTTATATGATGAGCTTATAAGGGGAATGGAGAGCAGGAGCATAATTACCTTGAGTCTCCTGCCAAAGAATAATCCCGACTTTCAACCAAGGGAAATAGTCAACTTCATAGGTAGAAGCGTACAATCCTTTAACGGTAAAGTAGACCTTTTGGTGGAGGAAATTAAAAGACTTCAATACAAGGGCTATAAAATTTGCCTTGTGCCAGGGACAAAGGAGCGTGCATTAAGACTAACAGAGGTATTAAAGGATAGAGGAATCCATGCAAGCTTTGTCGTAGCTCCACAGGAGGAGCTGCTTTCAGGCCAGGTGGTTATTCTTCAGGGAAGCCTCCACAAGGGCTTTGAATATGTATCAACTAAATATATTTTGATTACAGATTTTGAAATTTATGGAGTTCATAAAAAGCAAAAGCAGAAGGCGAAGCGCAAGGACGCTGCTCCTATCAAATCCTTTATCGATCTTCAGGTGGGAGATTATGTAGTTCATGAAAACCATGGTATTGGTAAATATATTGGTATTGAGGAGCTGAAGGTCAATAATGTAAAAAAGGATTATTTAAAGATTCGTTACTCTGGGGAGGACAACCTTTATGTGCCTACAGACCAAATGGATTTAATCCAGAAATATGTAGGTAGCGATGATAAGCAGCCTAAGCTCAATAGGCTGGGGGGGGCAGAATGGGTTAAGACCAAGGCAAAGGTTAAGAAGGCCATTGAGGACATGGCCCATGACCTCTTAAAGCTTTATGCAGAAAGGGAAAGCAGCAGGGGTTATGCCTTCCAGGCTGATACCGAATGGCAAAAGCAATTTGAGGATTTATTCCCTTATGAGGAGACTCCGGATCAGCTTCGTTGTATTGAAGAGGTTAAGGGAGATATGGAAAAAATCCGTCCGATGGATCGATTGTTATGTGGGGATGTGGGCTATGGCAAAACAGAGGTTGCAATAAGAGGAGCCTTTAAAGCGGTTATGGATAATAAGCAGGTTGCCTTCTTGGTGCCAACAACTATCCTTGCCCAGCAGCATTATAACAACCTTGTTCAAAGGTTTTCAGGCTTTCCTGTTACAGTAGAGATGCTAAGCAGATTTAGAAGTCCTTCACAGCAAAAGGCAGTATTGGAGCTGGCCAGGACTGGTAATGTGGACATTTTAGTCGGTACCCATAGGCTGCTATCTAAGGACATAGTTTTTAAGGACCTAGGACTATTAATAATAGATGAGGAGCAACGCTTTGGGGTAAAGCATAAGGAGGCACTAAAGCAGCTTAAAAGGTCGGTGGATGTACTGACTCTGACAGCTACGCCAATCCCAAGAACCCTCCACATGGCAATGATAGGTATTAGAGACATGAGTGTTATTGAGGATCCACCAGAGGAAAGATTCCCGGTACAAACCTATGTAATGGCCTATAATGAATCTATAATTGCAGATGCCATAGCAAGAGAGGCTGCCAGGGGTGGACAGGTTTATTATGTATATAATCGTGTTCAAGGGATTCACCAAGTGGCAGCCAAGCTAGCTCAAATGCTACCGGACCTGAAGGTTGGGGTTGGACATGGGCAGATGAGCGAAAGAGAGCTGGAGAATCTTATGATGGATTACTACGAAGGTGAATACGATATCCTTGTTTGTACCACCATAATTGAGACAGGACTGGATATATCTAATGTAAATACAATCATTATACATGACGCAGATAAATTAGGGCTATCACAGCTTTATCAGCTAAGGGGCAGGGTTGGTAGATCAAACCGCCAAGCCTATGCTTATTTAATGTATGAAAAGGATAAGGTTTTGACAGAGGTTGCAGAGAAGCGTCTGAAGGCAATCAAGGAATTTACAGAGTTTGGCTCAGGCTTTAAGATTGCCATGAGGGATTTGGAAATAAGAGGAGCTGGAAATCTTTTAGGCTCAGAGCAGCATGGTCACATGGCGGCAATAGGCTACGACCTATATGTAAAGCTTCTGGAGGAAACCATTCATGAATTAAAGGGGGAGGTAGTAACAAAATATGAGGATACCTCCATCGAGCTAAATGTAAATGCATATATAGCAGAATCTTACATTTCAAATCAGAGCCAAAAGATTGAGATATATAAAAAGATAGCCTCTATACGAAATCTACAGGATCTTTATGCAATAGAAGAGGAGATAGAGGATCGTTATGGAGACATACCTGCCAGTGCCAGAAACCTGTTGTATATATCCTACATTAAAGCTATAGGTCAACAGCTGAGGGTTACCAATATTACACAAAAGGAAAATGATATAAAAATAGCCTTTAAGGATAGCAGTAAGCTTAAGCCAGAAAATATTGGAGATGTACTTCATAGCTTTGGGAAAAAGGTAACCTTCCATGCAACTGCTGAACCGTATTTTGTTTATAAAGTTTTAATAAATGACCAAAACAAGCTATTATCAGAGCTTAAGCTTCTGATAGAAAAAATTAGTGGTTTGCAACAGGGGGAGAATTAGTCTATAATGAAAAAGAGCATTTCAAACGTGAGGAGTGGATAAGGGTGACAAATAAATATACCAAATTAGTAGTACTAATGCTAGCACTAGTTATGGTAATGTCAACAATAGTTGGTTGTAGTAAAAAGGAATTAGGCAAAGAGGATGTCGCTGAGGTTAATGGTGTTAAAATAACTGCTGAAGAGTTCGATAAAAATGTTGCATTGTTTAAAATGGATGCGGAAATTCAATATGGCTCTGATATTTTTGCAAAGGATAATGCTGATTCATTGCAAATAATAGCAACTATTAAGGAGCAGGTTATTGAAAAGCTTATTACAGAAGAGGTATTAATTCAAGAGGCTACAAAGAAAAATATTACAGTTTCAGAGGAAGACATACAGGCTGCCTTTGATGAATTTGTTGCTTTCAAAGATAGCAATGACACCTTTAAAGCCACTGTGGAAAAGTATGGAATTGATGATGCTTTTGTAAAAGAGGTTCTAAAGAGAGATGCAATTATTTATGAATATCAACAAAGCCTAAAGGCTGAATTTAATATAACTGAGGCTGCTGCTGAGGCCTTCTATAAGGAAAATGGCGATATGTTTGACTTGGATGAAGTAAAGGCAAGACACATCCTAGTTGATGATGCCTTATTAGCAGATGAGCTATATGAAAGACTTACAAAGGGCGAGGATTTTGCGGAGCTAGCAAAGGAATTTTCAAAGGATCCGGGGTCCGCAGCAAACGGTGGCGACTTAGGCTACTTTAAACGAAATGAAATGGTAAAGGAGTTTGATGAAGCAGCCTTCTCAATGGAGATAGGGGAAATAAGCAAGCCGGTTCAAACTAACTTTGGATATCATATCATTAAGGTTGAAGATAAGATATTAGGTAAAGAGGAGTTTGCAGATGTTAAGGCTGAAATAATCAACTATTTAGAGAGGCTAGAATTCCAAAAGCATATTGAAGAGCTTATGGAAAAGGCTGAAATAACTAAAAAAGAAAATTTATAATAACCTTCTAGAAAATTACCAACAATAACATTACTAGGAAAAAAATGTATCATTATACAACTGCAAAAATGGACAGTCTATATTAAATTTCAATATATTGCCCATATAGGATAAAAATTTCCTCAAATGCATAAAAAAGTGGTTTCAGTTAAATAATATTGATACATTAATTATTCTACTTAATTTTAGGAGGTAATATGAGTGAAGGCAACAGGAATAGTAAGACGTATTGATGATCTGGGAAGAGTAGTGATTCCAAAGGAGATTCGTAGAACTCTTAGAATAAGAGAAGGCGACCCTCTAGAAATCTTTACTGATAGAGAAGGAGAAGTAATATTAAAAAAATATTCTCCAATCGGTGAGTTAAGCGAATTTGCTAGTGAGTATGCTGAATCATTACAGGAAGCATTAGGACACATGGCGGTTATAACAGATAGAGACACTATTATTGCGGTCGCAGGTGCCTCCAAAAAGGAATATCTGGAAAAGAGAGTAAGCAAATCCTTAGAAAAGCTTATGGAGGAAAGGGAAGTAATTGTAGTCAACTCATCTGATCCACACTACACCTTAGCATCAGATGAAACAGATGATAATAAATACACTTCTCAGGTGATTGCCCCAATTGTTACACAGGGGGATCCTATAGGAACAGTTATTTTATGCTCTAAAGATAAAGGAATTGTAATGGGTGAGACTGAGAAGAAAATAGTCTTAACAGCAGCAGCCTTTCTTTCAAAGCAAATGGAACAGTAAGGTATTCCCTCAGGTCAAAGAGCCTGGGGGTTTTTGTTTGGCAGTGTTTTTGTTTATCCAGCCAGCCTCTTGACTATACTATTAAGGAAAAGTCTGCTATAATTAACTTGACTTAAATGGAGTAGGAGGAATAAACAGATGAAGAAGGACAGCTTCTTAAAGGGAGCGGCTATTTTAGGAATAGCTGGTATGATTGTTAAGGTAATGGGAGCCTTTTTTAGAATTCCCTTAGGATGGATTATTGAATCAGAGGGTTTAGGTTATTATCAGGTGGGCTATCCTATTTATACCTTCCTCTTAGCCTTTTCAGCAGCAGGCTTTCCAACAGCAATATCGAAGCTGGTTTCTGAAAAAAAAGCAAAGGATAATCATAAGGGAGCATATCAGGTTTTTAAGGTTTCCTTTATACTGCTTTTAATAATTGGTTCAGTTAGCTCCATAGGATTAGCCCTAGGGGCAAGATACTTTGTAGATAGAATTATTGAAAGTCCAAATGCCTATTATGCGGTATTGGCATTAGCACCTGCATTGTTTTTCGTATCTTTGCTTGCGGCCTATAGGGGATATTTTCAAGGTATGCAGAATATGATACCTTCAGCAATATCTCAAATAGTAGAGCAATTTGGCAGGGTAATAATAGGCTTAGGCTTAGCAGTTGTACTTATGAAAAGGGGAGTTGAACAGGCTGCTGCAGGAGCCTCCTTAGGGGCAACAATTGGCGGTATATCTGGACTTTTAGTTATGCTATGGATTTTTTATACCCATAGAAGAAAGCAGCTTCAAACCCCAGAAATCACTAATTTGGGTGAAGAGGATACCTTCGGAGGGGTAGTCAGAGATCTATTCAGGATTTCAATACCTATAACGGTGGGAGCATCAGTTTTACCCCTTATTTCTATGGTGGACTCCTTAATAGTGTTAAGAAGACTACAGCAGATAGGCTTTACCTATGAGGCTGCAAATAAGCTTTTTGGACAATTAACAGGAATGGCGGTAACCTTAATAAATCTGCCGCAAGTATTGACAGTAGCACTGGCAGCAAGCATTGTTCCGGTAATTGCAGAATCTGTTACTAGAGGAGAAATGGATAATGTACAGAAGGACACTCAATCGGCCTTCAGGATTTCCCTATTAATAGGATTGCCGGCAGCAGTAGGATTAGCAGTATTGTCAGGCCCCATAATGCAGCTGCTGTATCCCAAAGAGCCGGCTTCCGTCGGTGAGATTTTATTATATCTTTCTATAGCAGTTTTATTCTTAACTCAGGTTCAAACCTTAACAGGGATACTACAAGGTCTGGGTAAACCGGTTATTCCAGTCCGGAACCTTATGATTGGAGCAGGGGTAAAGCTAATAACAACCTATATCTTAACAGGAATACCAGCCTTAAACGTTAAGGGGGCGGCTCTTGGAACGGTTTCTGCATATCTTGTAGCTTCAGTATTAAACTTTATAGCCGTAAAGAAATACACTGAGACAGAGTTTGATTTATACAATGTTTTTATAAAGCCGGTAATTTCTGCATTAACAATGGGAATTGTAGTTAAACTAGGATATATGCTACTTACACCAATTGCAGGCTCAAGGCTTTCAACGGTTATTTCAATAGTTATTGGAGCCGGGGTTTATGGCCTGATGCTTTTAATCACAAAAACCCTTACTAAAGAGGATTTTGAGCTGCTACCAGGCGGAAATAGATTAGCAAAAATTTTAAATAAGGTAGGCTTAATGAGAGGTTAATCGGAGGTTGTCTAATGAGTAAGATAATAGTTATAGGCTTAGGGCCTGGTTCGGAGGAGCATTTAACCAAGGCAGCCCTAGATCTTTTAAAGGGAACAGAAGAGATTTTTCTAAGAACAGAAAAGCATCCGGTAGTTAGCTATTTAAAAGAATTACAAATTAAGTTTAATAGCTTTGATTATGCATATGAGGAGCTGGATAGCTTTGATATGGTTTATAGCCATATAGTAGAGGTGCTTTTGAAAAGGGCCAAGGAGAGGGATATAGTGTATGCTGTACCTGGACATCCCTTAGTGGCGGAGAATAGCGTACATATGCTTATTGAGGCTGGAGGAGCTGAGGGTATAGAGCTTATAGTACAACCCGCCATGAGCTTTATAGATGTGCTGCTCTCGGTGGTTGGGGCCGACCCCATAGAGGGCTTTAAGCTATTAGATGCATTGCAGCTGGGGGAGCAAAAACCCGATGTAAAGGTTGCAAATATTATAACACAGGTTTATGATAAATTTACGGCTGCAGAGGTTAAGCTTAAGCTAATGGATTACTATGACGACGAAGAAATGATATATGTTATTAGAGCTGCAGGAGTTCCTCAGCTGGAAAGGGTTGAAAAAATCCCACTATATCAGCTGGATCGACTAGAGTGGATTGACTATCTAACCAGTATATATATTCCAAAGACTTCATCCTTGCAAAAAAAATATTACAATATGAATAATTTAGTCGATATTATGGAAAGATTAAGGAATAAAGACGGTTGTCCTTGGGACATCAAGCAAACACACGAAAGCTTGAAGTCCTATCTCATAGAGGAAAGCTATGAGGTGTTAGAAGCAATCGATTTACAGGAGGATGATTTGCTACAGGAGGAGTTAGGCGACCTATTGCTTCAGGTGGTCTTCCACAGTCAGATTGCACAGGAAAGACATGCCTTCACCATAGAGGATGTTATACATGGAATAGCAGACAAGCTTGTCTTCAGACATCCTCATGTTTTCACAGAAAACAAGGCTAACAATTGCCAGGAGGCCTTGGAGTCCTGGGAAGGGCAAAAACGAGAGGAAAAGCAGATTCAAAGCACTATAGAGGCTATGGAGCTTATACCTAAAAATCTACCTGCCTTAATGAAGGCCTACAAAATACAAAAGAAAGCTGCAGCGGTTGGCTTTGACTGGGACAAGGTAGAGGATGTACTAAAGAAGGTTAATGAGGAGCTTCAGGAGCTTCAGGAGGCCGTCAGAGAAGGAAACAAAAAGGAAATACATAGTGAAGCAGGAGATCTAGTGTTTGCAGTAGTTAATCTACTAAGGTTCTATGATGTTGAACCAGAGGAAGCCCTTCGAGGAACCTGTCAAAAATTCATGAATAGATTCCGATATGTCGAGGAAGCTGCAAAGGCAGCAGGTAGAGAATTAGAGAATATGACACTGGAGGAAATGGATATTTTATGGGAACAGGCTAAGGAAAAATAGTGCTGTGATAACAAAAATATCAAAAAATAGCAAAAAATATAGATAAAATCTTTTAAAAAGAAGGAATTTCAATTTTTAGAGAGAATATCACTATACGTATTCTAAATTACCAAGGAGGTTTTTTACAATGAACAAAGCTGAATTAGTATCTAAAATGGCTGAGAAAAGCGCTTTAACTAAAAAGGATGCAGAATTAGCTCTTAACGCTTTTATGGAAAGTGTTGAAGAAGCTCTTGAAACTGGTGACAAGGTACAATTAGTTGGATTCGGTACTTTTGATGTTAGAGAAAGAAAACCAAGACAAGGAAGAAACCCAAGAAATCCTGAGCAGGTAATCGATATCCCAGCTTCTAAAGCTCCTGTTTTCAAAGCTGGTAAAACATTAAAAGAGAAGATTAATGGATAATAAAAATCAGGTCCCGTTTTGGGCCTGTTTTTATTTTTTGAAGAATTACATAAGGTATTGTACAGATTATTTTCTTTGGAGCTGAAGGTCTTGATAAAATTAAAATATTTGATTAATATAAATAATAGACATAACTCATAAATGAGCTATAATAACTCTAAACATATAGACAACATCAATTATAGTGTTTTTTACTATTTTAATAATTAATTATTGATCAATAAAATCCATTATTCATTATTAATTATTCATTATTCACTATTCATTATTCATTATTAATTATTAATTATTCATTATAAATACTTTTTTTTATGGGGGTGATAAAATGAGACTAGATAAATACCTTAAAAATTCAAGAATAATAAAGAGAAGGACAGTTGCTAAGGAGGCCTGCGAGGGCGGCAGGGTAAAAATAAATGGCAATGATGCAAAGGCAGGTACAGAGGTAAAGGTAGGAGATATTATAGAGATATTGTTTGGAGATAAAACAGTAAAGGCAAGGATAACCCATTTAGCTGAGCATGCTACTAAAGACACAGCAAAGGAAATGTTCGAAATCATAGAGGATTAGAAAAATGCATACAAACTCCTAGAAATCAAATAATAACATCAAATGATATATATTTCATTTGATTATTATTTTATTAGGAGGTATAGTATGGGAAACGTTAAACGAATATTAGTAATATTTTTGACGGTTTTTATGATATTTTTTGCAGCCAGCTGTCGACCTGCCAGAAGGCCGGGAGAGGAACAGGGACAACAGGGTGGAAATGTAAAGAAGCCACCAATACCTGATCAAATCTCTCAGGGTGCCAAGCAAGAGCCAAGATTAAAGGTATATCTCACCGACACGAAGGAAATAAAGGAAATGGCCTTTGAGGAGTATTTGGCAGGGGTATTGGCTGGAGAGATGCATAATGATTGGCCGGAGGAGGCCCTACAGGCCCAAGCTATATTGGCAAGAACCTTTGTTATGGAGTTTATTCAGGATAAGGGAGGCTCTAAATATGAGGGAGCCCATGTATCCACCGACATAGAGGAAGCTCAAGCATGGAATGCTGCACAGGTCAATGAGAGGATTAAAAAGGCAGTGGCAGATACCAGAGGACAGGTAGCATTATATGAAGGAAATTATGTAAAGGCTTGGTTCCATGCCCACGCAGGAGGTCAAACGGCAACAGCTAAAGAGGGCTTGGCCTTTAAAGAAGCTGAGCCACCCTACATACAAGTCGTAGAGTCCCCTGATTCACCGGAGGCGCCTCCGGAGGATGCAAATTGGACTGCTACCTTTACAAAGCAAGAAATAGTTGCTGCCCTACAGAAGATAGGTCAAAAACCAGGTAGCTTTAACAGTATAGAAATAGTAGAAAAGGGACCATCGGGTAGAGCAACCAGACTAAAGATAGGGAATGCTACGATACAGGCAGCAGGCTTTAGGGTAGCATTGGATAGTACAAGAATGAAGTCTACAAAGCTGACAGGAATATCTGTATCCGGCGATAAGGTTGTTATGAAGGGAACAGGCTATGGTCATGGTGTTGGAATGAGTCAATGGGGTGCCTATCAGATGGCGAAGGAGGGAAAATCCCCAGAGGAGATTCTAAAGCATTATTTTCAGGGTATCAATATAGTAAAAATGTGGTAATGCTTAGGTGATTGTTCTAAAATCCCCAATCCTCACATAATTATTAGTGAATGAGGAAAATGGGGGTAGGTGATTTAAATGGAAGACCGGAGAAATGTAAACCGAAGCAAAGTCCATAATATAATCCTAGAAAATAGAGAAAAGCTCTCAGTTTCAGGTGTAGAGCATGTGAATAGCTTTAATAGTGAATTAATAATACTGGAGACCATTGCGGGTGTTATTACTGTTAAAGGGCAGGAGCTGGACGTAAATAAATTGAGTCTTGAGGATGGAAATATTATTATTTCTGGTCGAGTATCTTCAATGGTATATAGCGATAGAGACAGCCTAAGCTCCAAGGGCGGTGGATTATTAAGTAAGATGTTTAAGTAAAACTGTCGAAGGGCAGTTTTTTTTTTGCATAAAGCAATTTAAAGAATAACTAATAATGAACAATAGTTAACGAATAACGAATAACTAATAATGAATAATTAAGGAAGCTTCAGCATTGTCTGAAGCTAAGATTTTTTTAGTTATTAGTTATACATTATTCATTATTCGTTCCAAAATAAATTGAAAATTTATTTTGGTAGGACATTCACATTTTTGCTCTTGGCCGCATATTCTTTCAATGATACCATCCTACTCAGTGAGAGGTGAAAAAAATGAATTTGTACTCGGTAAATCAAGAGGCCTATATATTGCTGGCGACAATATATGGAGGAATACTTATCGGATTTATATATGACCTTTATAAAGCAGTAAGGGAAATATTTCATCCCAAAAAGTTCGCCACAAACCTACAGGATATCATTTTTTGGACGATAATATCTGTAGTTGCCTTTTACATATTAATTTTTAGCAATCAAGGTGATTTAAGGTTCTATAACTTCTTAGGCTTTATGCTGGGTGTATTGGTTTATCAATATCTATTAAGCAAGTGGATAGTCAAGACACTTACACTGGTTTTTAATGCAATAAAGAGGTTTATTTGGGATGTTATACAGCTAATACTATATCCCTGTCGTGTCGGTATATGTCTATTAGGGGTACCATATGACTATTGTAAAAAGAAGACTAAGCCTGTATACTATAAGTCAAAGAGGCTAATTGCACTTCCTGGAAGAATGATGAAGGACACTAAACGTACCATTAAAAATTACTTTAAGAAAAAATAGATTGCAGTTTATGCTTAACACAAGAGGAGGGTGATTCATAGTGGAGGGCAAGAAAAGACGAAGAAAACCTTCAAGCTTTATTTTTTTAGGAATACTTATTATGATATGCTTTTATGTGAGCTTCACCCTCTTGGAGCAACAGAAGGAGATGTCTGCTCTGAAGAAGGAGGAGCAGGAGATTCTTAGCAAAATAGAAGGCACACAGAAGGAAATAGATGCTATAACAAATAATATTGAAAGGGCAAATACTGATCAATATATAGAGAGAATTGCCCGAGAAAACCTTAAGATGATAGGTTCGGATGAGGTTATTTTCATAGATTTGGGAAAAAACAATAAGTAAAAAAATATATACCTTTTAATACACATATGATATAATATGTTTGCATTATATAAACAAAAAACAGAGTTAAGCTTGTTCAACTTTTAGAAGGAGGAGTATTTAATTTATGCCGGTAGAGGTAGGAAGTATTGTAGAAGGCACTGTTTCAGGTATTACTAATTTTGGAGCCTTCATAGACTTGGGAGAAGGAAAAACAGGATTAGTTCATATTTCAGAGGTTGCAAATGATTATGTGAAAAATATCCATGAATATTTAAAGCAAGACCAAGTTGTAAAGGTAAAGGTATTATCTGTTGAAAAGGACGGAAAAATAAGCCTTTCAATTAAGCAAGCTGTGCCACCTAAAAAGAAAAGCTCCAGACCAGCTGATTACGACTGGACCAAAACAGATGAGGCACCCAGTATGTCCTTCGAAGATAAAATGGCTCGTTTCTTAAAGGAAAGCGATGAAAAGATGCAGACCTTAAAGAGCAAGACTAAGAGTAGCCCCAATAGAAAAAGCAATGGACATGGAAAAAAGGTTTTCAAAGAGTAAGCTATAGCCGGTATATTTTACCGGCTTTTTATTTCAGCGTGCCCAGCAAGCCGTTAACTGCTAGTTGGTGAAAGTCCAACCAGGCAATCCTTCTAGAAAATGAGCTATTTAAAACTTGGAGTCCTCAAGATAAGAAATACATTTAACGAAAAGCGGGCACTATAGCCTGCTTTTTTAGCGCACAAGCATAAATACAAGTTTATAATGGCAAAAAACTAAATACGAAATTAAGTACTACAAGATGAAGCGTCGGGAGATAAAAAAGTGGCTGAAAAGAAATCAAAAAAAGAAGTAATGCTTAAAAGGTACTTGTAAAGAAACTCCTAAATGATGTTTATTACAATACAAATCAGAGATATTATTCTGTGTAATAACAGATATAAAGAAATAATTTAGATGAAAAGTTTATAGAGAATAAAATTAGTAGTATTTATCTATAATGCTGATGGATAGATATAGTGGGTACAATTGTGATGTATACAGAATTTGTTTTTTTAGAATGGTAAATCAAACAAACTGGAAAAAAAGTAATAATTTCCGGTTTGTTTGATTTATATACTACAGTGAATTCAAATTTGTACGATAAATTTAAGTTGTAATATTTTTATAGAATAGTTTTTGTGTGATAGAAAATTTGGTAAAAACTAGTTTCAATTTTACCTAACATATTAGGTTATATCAAGCACCTTGTAGAAATACTTTTTTAGTGACAAGTAAAATCAAACAAACCGGAAAGAACTAAGATAATTCCGCTTTGTTTGATTTTTTTAATTTTATTTTTAAGATACATTGTGCTTATAACCAATATATGTTAATATCAAAGAGTAAAATCAAACAAACCGGAAAAAACAAAAAAAATTCCGCATTGTTTGACTAAAAAAAAGGGGGTGCTAGATTTGAAGAATTATAAATTAAAAATAGAAGAGATAATAGAGTATTTTGGTTACAACAATCCATTTTCGTCTCAAGAACTATATCAATTTTATTGTAATTTTGAAGGCTCTTTAAATAAAGGAACATTTCGATGGAGAGTATATTACCTGAAAGAAAATGGTATAATAAGAAGTTTAAAAAGGGGTACTTATATTTTAGAAGAAAGGAAAATATATGCTCCTACGGTTTCTTTAAGTTTGAAGAGATTGTTTAATAATGTAAAAAGAGAGTTTCCTTATTTAGATATTTCAATATGGGATACATCTTGGTTGCACGATTTTATGAATCATCAACCTTTTAGTTCCATTACTATTTTAGAGGTAGATAAAGAAGCTGTAGAATCAGCTTTTAATTTTCTCAGACAAATTAAAAGCAATGTTTTTCTAAAACCAACATCTGAAGAAGTGGAAAATTATATATTAAATGAGAATGTTATAGTTATAGTTCCTATAATTAAAGAATCGCCTATTATAGAGAATAACAAAGTAAGAGTACCTAAAATCGAAAAAATTTTAGTTGATTTATATGCGGAAAAAGAATTGCTGAGTTCTTACCAAGGTCAGGAAATGATAAATATCTTTGAAAGAATATATAAATATTATTCAATAAATGCAACTACATTATATAGATATGCACGAAACAGAGGAATAAAAGAAAGGTTACTAAATTTCATAACCAGAGATACAAATATTGATAGAAATTATATATAAAGGGGGAAAACAATGATAGTAGCTAAGTGTCATACTAAAGAATGGATTGAAGATAGGAGTAATTTTTTAAAAAGTGGAAAAAGACGAGCGGATCCTGGATTGATAGAAAAAGTTATTAAGGCTCTCTATCTGTTAGAAAGTTTATCTAAAGAAGGGTTGGAGTTTATTTTTAAAGGAGGGACATCACTACTATTACTACTTGATACCATACATAGGTTCTCTATAGATATAGACATTATTGTAGAAAATAAGATGGAATCGGAAGAATTAAAATTAATATTCAATAAGATTATAGAAAACAGCATATTTTATAGATACGAGGAAGATCAGAGAAAGAAGACAACTAACATTGAAAAAGCGCACTATAAGTTCTATTATAAATCTGTTTTAGATGATAGAGAAAAATATATATTACTAGATATATTATTTAAAAAAAATCCATATGTAGAGTTAGTGGAAAAAGAAATAGATTGTGATTTCATAGAAAATGAAGGTGAAAATGTTATAGTAAAAGTACCTAGTATTGATTGCATATTAGGAGATAAAATGACGGCTTTTGCACCTAATACAACAGGTATTCCTTATGATAAAGATAAGGAACTAGAAATAATTAAACAGCTATTTGATGTTAGTAACTTGTTTCAAGAAGCTAAAGACCTAGGTGTTGTTAAGAAAACATTTATAGAAGTTGCCAACACAGAATTAAAATATAGACAAATGGAAGAAAAAGACTTTGAAAATGTTCTTGATGATATATACCAAACCTCTCTTCTCTTGCCGATTAAGGGAGATATGGATTCTGAAAAGTATAGTAAACTAATGGATGGAGTAAAACGGATAAAATCGTATATTTTTTCTAAAAATTTTACTCCAGATGAAGCAATTTTATGCGGAGGAAAAGCTGCGTACCTCTCTCTTTTACTAAAGCAATCCGAAACAACAATAAAACATTTTAATCTTGATATTGATGTAAGGGGGTTAAGCTTTGATGATCCTAGGTTAAATAAGATTTTTAAACCATGGAAGAAAACCAACCCTGAAGCCTTCTACTATTGGAATAAATCAATAGAGTTACATAATAAGATGTATCAATCTGTAGAAGGAGCATCGAATATATAGTAATTAATTTATAGTACATAATATAAGATGTTAGATACAACTAATAAATATCTATCTTCGAATGAGTAGGGTTATAGATTAAGAAGTGAGTAAATTTCATATTTCTAAATAGTTGGTTTTTCTAAATTTTAGCTGACACAAAAAGGGGTTTCACCCCAAGAATTTCTAGATTATGTAGATAGGTTGGATTTTAGGTTTATTTATAGGTTCAGAGTTACTAATTTAACCATAGGCGTAAGCAGCTTATGGTTTTTTCTGACGCCTAGAAAAATAAAGAAGACAAAATTTAAAAATAATTTATTTATACGACTCTTATTAGGGTAATAACTTATTTATAGCGTGCGAATTATAGGGAAATATGGTAGACTATTATCAATAAATAATCAATCCATCTGAAAAATGTTTTATATAAGGCTAATTTGACGTAAAGGGGGCCAAGCATGAACAATTTCAAAACGCAATTATTGGGTTATTCAAAAAAGCAAGTGGAGGAATATTTTGCTGGATTAGAAGACCAGCATAAAAATGCCTTGTCGCAAAAAGAATTGGAACTAAGTAAAATTAATGAAAAAATAAAACAAATAACAATGGAAAATAATAATTTGACCCAAGAATTGGATGCCCTCACCAAGAAAAAGATCGAATTTATAAACCATATGAATGACAGAATAGGCAAGATAGAAAAATTTGTAAATAACAAGCTAACAGAGTCTGAGAAGGCAAAAAAAGCTGCATTAGAAGAGCTTATTTCAAAAAGGTATGAGTTAACTAAAGCACAAAGCTGTATAAAAGAATTTAAAAAGGATTTAACATACATTAAAAATCGTAGAATACTAGCTGGCGAGCTATTTAATCGATAGAACTTTTTAAATAGTACACTATTATAATTATGCTATTAATAGGAGTGAGCAAGATGAAATTTACCAGATCTTTTTTTGGTTATTCACCCAGCGAAGTTGAAATGAAAAATATGGAGATATTGACAAAGCATGAGTCAGATGAGAAGGCTCTTCTTTTGATGATAGAAAATGCTAGCAAGGAATATGATAAGCTAGTTGAACAGCAAAATATGTTAAAGGTTAATTTAAAATATACTCAAGATAGTTCAATATATTTATATAATCAGGAAATTTTCGACAACACACTGAATCATACTGAGCGAAATGCATTTTATAAGGTAGAAGAAATTATCGAAGAGCAAGTAGGCTTTGTCAAAAAGGTTAATGAAGCTATAGAAGAAGTAGACCGTATATTAGTTATTTTAAGGCAAGAGTTCTCAGTAATGACCGGCGCTATAGACAATGTATTAGAAGCTATAACTGCTAAATCAGAAATTGAAGAAGAGATAGCTACTACACTTGATCATACAATTGATAGTCTTTGTAAACAAGAATTAAGTAAAGAGCCCTTTAAAGCCCTTAGCTTTGATACTCAATTTTCCAACACTGAAAGATTAGATGCACCTGCATTAGAAGAATCAATAAATCAACCAGCTCCATTCTCACCAATTATAGTTCATTCTAAAAATAATAATGTAACTAGTATCTCAACACGAACTAAGCGTCCCAAAACTGTCCTTATTGCAGAAAATGATTCTGAAGTTTCCTCTCTTCTTACCTATGTGCTAGAAAGAGAAGGATTTGAAATTATTCTAGCTACTGATGCTTACATTCTAATTGATATGATTAAGAAAAAGGAAGCACCGGGTATCATAATACTTGATACTTTATTGCCCTATATGCAATCTAATATGTTAATAAAAGAAATTAAAGAAAGCAAAAATTGGAGCGACGTTCCAATTCTTATAACCACCTCAGAGCATAATAAGCAAGTAACTATTGAAGCCTTAGAATGTGGTGCTAATGATTCTATAGAAAAACCCTTTAATCCAAGAGAATTAGTGGCCAGAGTAAAACGTCTCAATCAGTCTTTAACAAAAGTAAACAGTAAAGTTGGTGGATAAGATAATGAATGTTTTTAGAACGAATATATTTATTATTAGAATCTCTACAGTTTTAGGCTTTTTCTTTGTTTCCAGTTCCATTATATTGTTTATCTTTGTACTACTGAAACGCCTTTACTTAATGAAAAAAGAAAAACGTGATAATCAGCTCTTGGAAAAATGGCGCCCTATACTTCTGGAAAGCTTATATTCACCCGAGTCATTTAATAGAATTCCTAAAAAAAATACTACTTTATTTCTAATCCTTTGGAATAACCTTCAAGATATTTTAAAGGGCCCGGAAAAAGAACAGCTTAATCAATTAGCTCGATCATTAAATATGAATCTCACTGCTATGCAAATGTTATCCTCAAGGAAATTCTCCCAGCGTCTACTTGCAATAGCCGTTCTGGGAAACCTTAAAGAAGAACAAGCATGGGATAAAATTCAGTATTTTTCTGAGAGCTCAAATATGACTCTATCTATAAATGCTATGCATGCTTTAAGCAAGATTGACCCTAAAAGAGCCATTAATATAATAATTTCATTTATGAGTGAAAGACAAGATTGGCCCGACTATAAAGTGGCAATGATTCTAAACGAAATCGGAGCAACTATATTTTCCAGGCCTTTATCCGATAAAATTCTGCTGCTTAGCCACGAAAGACAGCCTCGTCTATTAAATTTGATGAAATCAGCTGATGGAAAAGTAGTACTTCCCTTAATTAAACAACTGCTTTCGACAACCAAGGATAATGAAGTAATTTCTTCTTGTTTGAATCTATTATCCATATTTGGAGACCATCGTGATATACCAATTGTTAAGAATTATTTAAGTCATCAACAGTCCTTCATTAGAATGAGAGCCGTTATGACTTTAGCCCTAATCGGTAACGAGCAGGTGCTGCCCTCCCTTGAAGGATGTTTATCTGATCAAGATTGGTGGGTTAGATATCGTACAGCGGAGGCTATCAAGCTACTTCCTACAATAAATAATGATCAAATTTTAGAAATTAGAGATCGTCAAACGGATCGCTTTGCAGTTGACATTCTCAATTATGTAATTTCTTAAAAAGGGGAGATTTTATGGGGGGACTGTCTTTACTAGTAATTCTATTTCAAGTTCTATATTTTTTTTATTTTATAGGTATTAGTCTGTATTATCTGATTCTTAATATTTCTGCTGCCTTTGTTATTTCAAATCATATGGAGGAAAAGCCAACCTTCAACAGAATTAAAACCTATTCTGGCTTCGAGCTTCCCGTTAGTATAATCGTTCCTGCCTACAATGAGGAAAAGACTATTATAAGCACAGTCTTAGCTCTATTAATGATTAAATATCCTGAATATGAAGTCATTATTGTAAATGATGGTTCAAAGGATAATACACTTCAGGTGTTGATAGATCGTTTTGAGCTAATTCCTTATCCGGAGGCCTACAAGCGTTCTTTAGATGTAAAGCCTATTCGCAGCTTCTATCGTTCAACTATACATCCCAACATTCGTCTTATAGATAAAGAAAATGGAGGTAAATCAGATGCATTAAATGCAGGTATTAACCTTTCCATATATCCTTTGTTTTGCTGCATTGATGCAGATTCCTTACTCTCAAGAGATAGTATGATTTACGTTGTTAGCCAATTCTTGGATGACCCAAGGACCATTGCTTGTGGTGGTACCATCAGAATTGCAAATGGTTGTGAATTTAAGGATGGTCAGCTTGTGAAGGTAGGCTTATCAAATAATGTTCTTGCGCTAATTCAAACCATGGAATATTTAAGAGCCTTCTTGTTTGGTAGATTAGGCTGGGTTCCTATTAATTCCTTACTAATAATTTCCGGAAGCTTTAGTCTCTTCAAGAAGCATGCAGTAATTGCTGTTGGTGGATATGATACTACCACCATTGGAGAGGATATGGAGCTGGTGGTGCGGCTTCATCGCCATTATAGAACAAAGGGTATTCCTTACAAGATCGCAGCCATACCCGAACCCATTTGTTTCACAGAGGCTCCCGAAGACTTGAGATCTCTGAAGAACCAAAGAGTTCGGTGGCAGAGGGGTTTGGCAGAAAGCTTATCTAAAAATATAAATTTACTGTTACACCCTAAAAGTGGCTTCTTAGGTTGGATGGCTTATCCTTTAACTATTATTTTCGAGCTTTTTGGTCCTCTTATTGAGGTATCTGGCTACTTATTTTTTTTCCTCGGTTATTTTTTAGGAATTATTTCTACACAAGCTTTATTTGCCTTTTTTATATTAGCAATCGGCTTTAGTTTATTCATATCCATAGTTACCATTGTTCTTGAAGAGATTTCCTTTCATATTTATCCAAAATCTAAAAACATTCTCCTATTGTTTCTGGCGGCTCTTTTAGAAAATTTTGGATTCCGTCAAATAAATGCATTTTGGAGACTTACCGGTACTATGAAGTGGCTTTTTCGGTCCGGAGGCGGTTGGGGTTCAATTAAACGTAAAGGTGTTTCCTAATACTATAAGACTAAAAGAAAGGATGGTTTTACCGTTGAAAAACAAAGTTTTTGTATTGCTAATAGCCGTCATTATTCCATTTTCTCTTTTATATGGTTGTACAAAACAAGAAGCTGAAGCACCTATTTCAGTTTATCAAATAGATAAAACCCTGATGAGGGCCAGAACTAATGACGTGTATTTTGAGGTTTATCAAGATGGAGTATGGAAGAAGCTTTTTATTAAGGGGGTTAATATTGGTACCTCTACGCCCGGAAAATGGTATACTCAATTCCCTGCCGAAAGATCACTCTACCGCTCCTGGCTAGAGGATATTGCCGCTATGAACATTAATACTATAAGAATATACACACTTTTAGATCCTTCCTTTTATCAAGTACTTTTGGAGTTCAATCAAAATCCTGAAAATCCTACCATTTGGCTAATGCAGGAAATTTGGCCTGATGATGTAGTGCCGGATTTAAACTTCAATGATACAGCCTACAAAGCAGCATATAAGAAGGAAGCTCAGCTTGTCATTGATGCTTTACATGGTAATGCTGAAATACCAGGAAGAGCTTATCGGGCATATGGAAATTATTCTGCTGATGTTAGTCCGTATGTACTAGGAATTCTTATCGGACGAGAGTTTGAACCTGAAGAGGTCGAAAGCACAAATGAAAAAAATACAGATTATGTAAAATATCTTGGTAACTATGTAACAGCAAAGGATGCGACACCAACTGAAGCATGGCTAGCAGAATTAACTGATTTTACTATGGAATATTCCCATGAGAGATACAATTGGCAATATCCTGTGGGCTTCGTTAGCTGGCCTACTCTGGATCCCCTCAGTCATCCAACGGAGCAGGAAACCACTGAAATTAGTGCTAGTCCTGCCTATAATGACCGTGAAGTAGTACACCCGGATCGGTTTTCAAGAGGCTCAGAAAATAAAGCTGGTTTTTTTGGAGCCTATCATATCTATCCAAACTACCCAGATTTTATGAATAATGAGCCGGATTTTGCAAATTACTCTGATGAGGAAGGCCCCTTCCGTTATATTGGGTACCTAAAGCACTTCATGGAGATACATCCACCATACCCTGCTATTGTTGCTGAATTTGGTATCTCTACTTCATTAAACACAGCCCACCTTAACCCAGATGGTTTTAATCATGGGGGACTTTCTGAAGATAGCCAAGGTATAAAAACCCTTCGTATGCTAAAGGCCATCAAAAACGAAGGCTACGCTGGTGGTATTATATTTGAATGGACTGATGAGTGGGCTAAAAAAACCTGGAATACAGAGCCCTACATGATTCCCTGGGAGCGGCAGGTCCTATGGAAGAACACTATGGACCCTGAGCAAAATTATGGGATTTTATCTGTAGAGGCAGACCATATTCCTTTTGGTGGCCCCTCCTCCAGTGTTGATATTTATGATACGAAACCTTTAGGGGATAATAAAACAAAAATTAAATCTCTTGAAAAGAGTGCTGATGCGTCTTTCCTATATCTTCAGCTAGAGCTGCAAAATCCGCCTGTGACTGAGGCTGGAGAAATTTCTTGGGAGGACTTGAATATAGCAATTGGAATTGACACCGCAGTAAGGGGGGCGGGTGAATTTATAATGCCTTTTAAGGGATTACCAGACACTCCTACAGGTATAGAATTCTTGTTAAAAATACAATCAACAGATGATGCATCGTTATTGGTGATCCCTTCCTATAACCGAGGAAAGTATAAATTCTCCATTACAAGCTCTAAAAAGGGAGAATTCCAACGAATTATAACGGTAGTAAATCGAGAAAGAATCACCCTGGATAAAAGGATTTTTCCGGAGCTAGCAAGCGATGAAAGTGTCCTTACCTATGGAAATTTCGATCCAAGCCATGATGAGTATAATTCCTTAGCCCATTGGTATATCCAGCCGGATGGTATGAGGATCAATATTCGTCTACCCTGGATGCTTTTAGGAGTATCGGATCCTTCTTCGGCTAGTGTTATCAATGACCCAAAGGAATACTCAGCACACCCCCTCAGGGATGAGCTGCAAATAGAGAAGACAGATGGTTTTCTTTTTTATACTGTTATCTATGACCAAGAAATAATTGATTTCCAGCCACGCCAGGGAAGCTCATTTATAGCAACTCCTCCTTATTTGTGGAATCTATGGGAAGAGCCTACCTTCCGATATAGACTAAAAAAAAGCTATACCCTGCTTGCTGATTATTTAAAAAATTTATAGTTATGATCCTACGAGAGGTTGTGATATTCATGAAGAGGTGGCATATATTCTCTATTCTACTCTTAATCTTAATTATATATTTTGCAATTTGGTTTGTTACGCCTACAAGAGCTTTGTCCCTCTTAGTAGTGGATAAAACTGTCCCTGAGCCAAGCTATAGAGAACACCAAGCTATATTCTGGCTTACTAAACAGTGGCGTATGACAAATGAAAGTGGGGACTTTCGTAAGTATGAATATGACTACTTAGGCTACCATCCAGAAACCGGACAAAGGGAGCTGCTTACGGAAGAGGCTTTAGAAGGGATAGAGCTTCTCTATCTTGCGGATACATATGGTATTTACAATTATGAGGATGGACTGACTAACTACGAACTTCGCCTCCCTTATGAGCTTATAGATATTGATTTAATATATGGGGGATTAAACACAGAAGAGGCAAGCGTCATTAAAGATTATTCGACTAAAAAGGATCATGTACTGATTGGAGAGCATAATATATTTGGGTATCCAACCTATAATTTTCCGGGGTCTTCGCCAATTATTCAAGAGGTCTTTGGTGTCAATTATAGTGGATGGCTCGTCAGATACTATGAGGAATTAGAGGATGTGGCTTATTGGGTGAAACTCACCTATGAAAGAATTTATGGTGTAGAGCTTGATTTAACCGGGCCAGGCTTAGTACTGGTACGGGAGGGCAGCAGAGCCTCCGGTTGGTTCGAAGATATTGTTATCTTTCAAGATAAAGACTTTAATCAACAATATCCTATGATAGCTACAGAAAAAGAGCACCCTCTGACTAAGGGTGCTGCAAAAAGAGTGCCTTATCTATATTGGGTTGAAGTCCTGGAGGCAGACAACGCTGCTGATGTATTAGCCTACTACGAATTTCCTTTGACAGATGAAGCTTCTGAAAAGCTTAAAATCAGAGAAATAGATACAAAAATTCCTGCGTTGGTTTACAAGCAAGTTCCCAATGAAGCAGCTCGTATCTATTTTGCGGGGGACTTTGCGGACCAGCTGCCGGCTTTTCTCCCCCCTTGGATGACGGAAAGTGGTAGAATCCAGCGATTATTCACCTATATTCCTGGGGTACCACCACAATACAAATTCTACTTCCAATGGTTTTCACCAGTGTTAAAGAATATAACTGATTTAGTCCTGCCTTAATTCCTATATAGCTATTTTAGCTGGATTGGCAACCCCACTTCTGTAAAAGCTTCAGTAACTGTTACTGTTTTTATTTCATCCTTCATAAAGCTTAAATAATATATTAACCTTTCAAATTCCTGGGTCCCGTAAGAATATCGATTGTCTGCGGGATCCTCTATTCGGTGGAACATTAACCCTAACCATTGCCTATTCTCTATTGCCTCATCAATCCAGCCCTTTATGGTCTCAAAGTCTGTTAGATTAGTTACCTCTTTATACCCTAAGCTAAACCGATCAAAGGGAATAGGATCTGTCTTTTCTCCTAAATATCTAATTGATAGGGAATTTTCCTTTAATACCTCCAATACCCGATTATCTACTGCTGAGAAGGGAACTGCAAAATGATAAGCACCAGCTGGGTCATATTCACTAATAAAGCTAAAGGACCTCTGTACCTCATTTCGAATTTCATTCTCCGGCAACTGGGTTAAGTTAACATGAGAATAGCTATGATTAACAATTTCCCACCCTGCAGCTCTCAATAATCTCAGCTGCTCTTGGCTTAAGTAGCCATCTGCCCCGATTGCAGAAGGTACAATAGGAATAACCCCCTTTAGGGTTGGGTCAATTCTTGATGCAATACTATAAGCATTTGTATAAGAATTTTCCCAGCCATCATCAAACCATAGGGTTACCATGGCTTTTCCTCCATTGAAGGTTGCAAGTTTTTTTGGCTGAAGGGTAAATGTGGTATCAGATTTTGATTGAAATGCAATACGAAAATACTTCACTTTGTCCCAATGAGGTGTGCCGGCTCCTACCTTAAACTCTTCTCTATTTACAATTACATGACTCTTATTTTGAATTACTTCTGTACTCATATCATAATAAAAAAAATTCTGTTGGGACTCATCAGTGGAAAAGTAAATGCTTACCCATGCAATATTGTTATTCCCTTGAGTATCATACTGAAAGAAGAAGGTATCTCCTAATTTATCAACGTTAAATTGGATGGTATAATCCCTGAATTCTCCTGAACTGGTACGAGTTATTTTACTATCATTCCAATCCCTCAGCATAAGATACCCTTCTTTTTTAGATAATACTTTATTAAGCTCAGTATCTAGCCGTGCAAAATCCTCCAGTAGCCCTTCATCAGGCACCTTTGGACTAACAGCTTCTATAATAACTGCCCTTAAGGATTCTACCCATCTCACAGAAGAACCCATAATCTCTGCAATGAAGCGGAGGGGCACCATCATTCGACCATTATTTAAAACCGCAGCAGTTCCCATCTCTATTTGCCGTTCAAAGAAATTCCGTCTTATAACTGCCTTGCTGCTACCTGCTTTTATTAGAATTTCATCCCCCTCGTAGGTAATAGTAACCTGTTCATTGGAAGGATTCCATTGAACCCTTCCACCAAGCTCCTCACTGACAAATCTAACGGGTACTAAAATCCTATCATTGTCGTCAATATATGGTTTTTGGTCAGGAAAGCTTACTAAATTGTAGCTATTGACTATCACATTGAGCTCCTCTGCAAAGGCAGGCTGTGTACTTATAATTAAAAGCATCAATAGACAGATGCCTATTGCCCTGTAACCTTTCAACATTGTGATTCCTCCTTATATTTAGGATGATTAATTGGCAGTGCTATAATCTGCTGATGAAACAAAGATAAATTATTAATGTATATATTAGTTAAAAAAGCATATAATCCTCTATTTAATTTTTAATTAGCTGGCCTATTGTAATAAAGAAATGATGTTGTGGTAAATTTTGAGGGATAGATATGGTACAATTTATCATATATGCTTCAGTGTACTGATGAATTTTAAGCATATACTAAAATCAGCAGGAGGTAGTGTGAATGAAAAAGGCTGCAGCTATAGATATAGGAACAAACTCCATGAGATTGCTTTTGGCGACAATACTAGACGGTCAAATAGTTTATAGACACAAGGAAATAAACACAACTCGTATAGGAAAAGCAGTAGACGAGAATAGACATATTTCAGAGGAGGGAATAAGAATTAACATAGAGGCCTTCTCTGCCTTCGTAAAGCAGGCCCGTGATTGGGGAGCAGAGGAGATAGCTGCCATAGCCACCAGTGCTGTGAGGGATGCAGCAAATGGAGAGGCTTTTGCTAGCCTAGCCTTAGAGAAAACTGGGGTCGAAATAAAGATAATCACAGGTGAGGAGGAAGCTATATTAGGCTACAAAGGGGTGTTGATGGGGGCCTCCACAACCAATTCAAAGCTGATGGTGATAGACATAGGCGGAGGAAGCACCGAGCTAATAATCGGGGATGATAGGGAAATATTGAAGGCAATTAGCTTAAATATGGGGGCTGTACGAATGACCGAGAGGGTTATAACAACAGACCCAGTAAATCCGGAGGAGGAAGAGGAGCTTTATAAGGAGATAAAGGCTATATTGAATAAAGAAATAGTTAACCTCAAGGAGCATAAAGCAGAAATGCTGATAGGAATCGGGGGCACTGCTACAACAATAGCAGCAATTCATCAAGAGCTGGAGCCCTATGATCCTGATAGGGTACATAAGTACAGTCTCAGTATAGAGGAAATAAAGGGGCTTTTAATCAGCTTAAAGAGCCTCTCACTGGAGGAAAGAAGGCTGCTAAAGGGGCTTCATCCAAAGCGGGCAGATATTATAGTGGCTGGAATAGCTATAATGGTAACTGTTATGGAGGAGCTAGGCTTTAAGGAGCTGGGTATAAGTGAATATGATAATTTAGAGGGAATGCTAATCTAATATTATATGCAAAGAAAAATGTACTTAATCAAAAAGCTTTCCCTATAACAGGATATGTATCGTCAAAAAATTGAATAGTATATTGGAGCCAATATAAAAATAATGGTTTTTATCTGTCTGTCCACTTAATTATTTGATGGTTTTTGTCAGACTTAAGAGTATAAATGTCAAAAACTTCTTTGGAGTTCTCCACTTTTACTGACAAATCTCTCGAGGGTCCTCTGTTAAACTTAGCTTTACCAAAAGAATTAAAAGAGGACGGTGTTAATATGGTAGAAAGATCAACGGCATATTCATACGAAAGAAAGCTCCAATTACTACTAAACTACAAAAGCGTGGCATTATTGCATTTGGTGGGCTTCCTTTTAGGACGGGCAGGGATTTTAGGGAGCCTGACCCCCTTTGGAATAGCCTTTTTTGCGGCTCTCTATCATAAAAATCAAAAATATTTAACAGTAGCAATAGCAATCTTCATAGGAATGCTGACGGTTCATGGTATATCACAGACTATTCCCTATGGTATTGCCCTGGCGTTAACCGTCTTGGTCTTCTCCTATGGACTTAATCTGAGAAGAGCAAAGGTATTCACTTCAGCTGGCGTAACGGCGGCTATATACCTATTAGTAGGGTCTATATTTGTCTTTATAAGAAGCTTTTTTATGTATGATTTAATGATGCTGGGCTTTGAGGCTGTAGTAATATTTGTTACCTACTACATTTCCTCCTATGGGATACCAATAGCATTACAAAAGAGCCATAGGCGAGTATTGGCAACAGAAGAAATAATATGCGTTGCTATATTAATGGCATTAACCCTTTCAGGCATTAATGAAACCTATTATCTGGGACTTTCATTAAAGAATATATTAGGTATTCTTATAACGATAATGTTTGCATATAATGGTGGCCCCGGTGTAGGAGCATCGGTTGGAGTAACCCTAGGCTTAATTACCAGTATGTCCTATAGCAGTATGCCCCCAATCATTATAGGTATTTTTGCCTTTTCAGGACTTTTGGCAGGTATATTTAAGGACCTAGGTAAGATAGGCAGCGCTATTGGCTTCCTAGTAGGAAATATAATAATAACCTTCTACATAAATGGATACTACGAGGTATTCATACAAATGAAGGAGGTAATTGGTGCCTTTATACTCTTTATGGTAATTCCAGCAGCTTGGATTATGGAGCTGCAGAAATTCAGCAGCCCGGTGATGGGAATAATACATTCAACTCAAAACTACGGAGATGAAATGAAAAAGCGTATTCATGAGAAGCTAACCTATTATTCAGATACCTTTATGGAGCTTTCAACTACCTTTGAAAATATATCAGACAAGCTAGGGGTTTTTCAGCAGGAGGATCTATCGAAGCTAATAGAAGAGGTGGCCTTTAGTGTATGTACAGAATGTGGTATGAAGCGCAGCTGCTGGGACAAGAATTTCTTCAATACCTTTCAAGGTCTCCAAGAGCTATTTCTACTAATAGAGGTAAAGGATGAGGTGGATTGTGGTAGTATGCCAGATCATATACAAAAAAGGTGTATAAGGTCAAAGGAAATGATTCAGAAGATGGTTCATCTGTACGAACTAAATAGAATCAATATGATATGGAAGAAGCGTCTGTTTGAAAGCAAGGAGCTTGTGGGAGAGCAGCTAAAGGGAGTGGCTAATGGCATAAAGGACCTTGCTGACGAAGTAAATAATCAAATAGAGTTTGATACAGAGCTGGAGGACCTTATTTATGTTGCTATTGATAAGGTTGGAATACAAATAAGCAATCTGCTGGTAACGAAGACCTCAATGGGGAAATTGGAGGTAACTATTGAAAAGAAGCCTTGCTTTGGTAGGGATGATTGTTTAGATAGGATAATCCCAGTAGTATCGGAGGTAGTAGGTACTCAATTAGTTAAAAAGTATCAATCCTGTATTACAAATAAAAATCAAAGTGCTTGTAGATTTACATTAGTAGAAGCAAATCGATATACTGCATCGACAAAGGTGGCTAGAGTAATTAAGGATGGAAATATACTATCTGGAGACAGCTATACCTTTATGGATATAAACAACGATTCATTTTTAGTTGCCCTAAGTGATGGTATGGGGGCAGGAGAGAGTGCTCATAATCAGTCAAGTGCAACAATAACCATGCTGGAAAAAATGATGGAGGCAGGCTTTGGAGAGGAAATGTCTATAAAGACAATAAACTCAATGCTTATGCTAAAATCCACAGAAGAAATTTTCTCTACTGTAGATATGACCCTTATAGATTTACACAAGGGCACAGCTAACTTTGCTAAGATAGGTAGTGCACCGTCCTTCATAAAAAGAAAGAATAACAAGGTTGAGGTAATAACCTCCTCAAGCTTACCGATAGGAATAATTTCAGATATACATATACCGGAAAATTCCTTAAAGCTACAGGACGGAGATTTTATAATAATGGTTTCAGATGGTATAACAGAAATAAATAAGGAATGCGGGGAACAGTGGCTAGTGGATTACTTATCCACCTTAGACACAAGAAATCCACAGGAAATGGCGGATAAGATACTACATCAGGCACTGCAATTCACAGGCAACATGCCTGTGGATGATATGACGGTGTTGGTGACTAAAGTATGGAAGCTCAGGCAGAACCATTAAGAATAATGAATAACCAATAAGGAATAATGAATAATGAATAATGGATAATGATAATGAATAATGAATAATGAATAATTAAAAGAAAGCAGATATGAAAATCTTCGATTTTCATATCTGCTTTTATATATCTAGATTATTCGTTATTCATTATTCTCTATTCATTACTATTTCAAGATCACATCCATAGCCTGATAAATCATTATAGCGATATCACCACGATTTACAACCTGTGAAGGCTGATAGCTAATCCCATTATTTATCTTTAATTCAGTTGCCTTATCTATATGACCTTGAGGCCAAGTGCCCGTGACTTCATTTTCATAGCCAAGCAAACGAACAAGTACGGTTATCACCTCTGCATAGGTTATATTACCCTGTGGTCTAAAGGTTTGGTCCTCATAGCCCTTGAACAAGCTCTCCCCTACAGCTATATTTATATAGCCTGAGCCCCAGAAGTCCTTACTCACATCCTTAAAGGCAGTGTTGCCTTTTTTACCCTCATGAAGCTCCTCCATGCCTATAAGTCTGACTGTTAGTGCTGTAAACTCTGCTCTTGTTATATTTCTATTTAAGCCAAGGCTACCATCCTCATAGCCCTTGAAGATTCCAATTTGTTGAAGATAATTACCGGCTACGTCGCTGGTTACTGTAGTATTGGCATATGCACTAAAAGAAGAGCCTAGTATAAGTAATATTAAAAATACGATATTAAGTTTTGTTAGCCATTTAAAT
>Ga0208243_1000212_pt1 | contig 42229 bp, 45 predicted proteins | sample Subbio2Aug_QV12A_FD_184826 | JGI IMG/M metagenome (GOLD analysis project Ga0208243, IMG submission 184826) | Serpentinite rock and fluid subsurface biosphere microbial communities from McLaughlin Reserve, California, USA - CR12Aug_QV12A (SPAdes) | ecosystem: Environmental > Terrestrial > Deep... | reverse complement strand
CCGGAGGTGCGCTGAAGAACTCTTACCGGTCGGTCTGCAGTGACCACCGCTGCCGACCTTGAAAGTTTCAAGCTCGGTCGGCCGACGTGCCGCCGGCGCCACCTGGCGTGCGCTGAAGAACTCTTACCGGCCGGTCTGCAGTGACCAGCGCTGACCACCTTGAAACTATCAAGCCCGGTCGGCCGACGTGCCGGTGGCGCCACCGGAGGTGCGCTGAAGAACTCTTACCGGTCGGTCTGCAGTGACCACCGCTGACCACCTTGAAACTTTCAAGCTCGGTCGGCCGACGCGCCGGCGGCGCCACCGCTGCCGACCTTGAAAGTTTGAAGCCCGGTCGGCCGACGGGCCGCCGACGCCACCTGGCGTGCGCTGAAGAACTCTTACGGACGGGTCTGCGGTGACCACCGCTGACCACCTTGAAAGTTTCAAGCCCGGTCGGCCGGCGAGCCGCCGGCGCCACCTGGCATGCGCTGAAGAACTCTTACGGGCGGGTCTGCGGCGACCAGCGCTGCCGGCTTGAAACTTTCAAGCTTAGCCAAAACGACGAAAAATTGGCCGGGACAACCGGCCAATTGCAAGGGCGTTATATTCACTGGTCATACAGTGAGTCAATGTTGCTTTCGAGCAGTGCGTACAACTTGTCGATGTTTAGCCCTTTGAAGGAAATTTCCGCGCCATCGTCGGTCACCTTCAATTTGATCGGCTGCCGACCAGGGCGATGGATTTCCATCTTCCTAGCGTTAACCACGCTAGGCTTTTTGAAGTGGCTTTCAATCCACTGACGGATACCCTTTTGTGGCAATTTTTCGTCGCAAACCTTTACGAATGCGGCATGAACAAGATCCGGGAACTGTGTCGCCAGATCGCGAATAGAGTACACGGCTGCCATTCCCACCTGGACAGGTTGCAGATCATTGGCGGACTTAGGCACCCGGGCTGCAGCTTCCTCAAGAAGCTTGATGGTTTCCTCCTTCAGCAGCGCGAAGCTCTCAAGGTAAGTAATGGCCGATGGATCCACTTTGAGAAGCATCGCAGCTTCGCGATTGGTCTTTACCACGTTGCTATCGCGTAGCATTCTCAGATGCTTGTACCGATCAAGGTCATCGATGTCCTTGCGGACGGTGTTGTCCGCAGTCAGCGCCGCCGCGGCCTCTCTGTCCGAAAGAGGCTTGATGATGCACTTGACGCGAGTCTTTCCAAGTCGCTTCGCAGCCAACGCCCGATGTTCACCGGCCACAAATTCGTAGCGTGCTGATCCAGAAGACGACGCGATCGGCCGAACAATCACGGGGGATATTTGCCCCGACTGTTGGATGCTCTCAGCCAGCTGGGCGATATATTGCTCATTACCCATGGTCCGTACTTGAAAACGGCTACGCTGAATCTGATCAATCTCAATTTCAACGATGCCGTCTTCACTAGGCTTGACCAAAAATGCTGGGACTTCATGTGCCGGCGGCGGACTATCGGAAATTGGCTCCTCGATTGATGCCGCGTCAGCCAAAACCTCCTCGAGCGACTTATTCGGACCCTCTGGCGGTTTGGTCATCACCATTCCTGTACGGCCATGGGCATCACTCGCCTGTTGGCCAGCGCCCTGCTTTAAGGCTGCCAAAAAAGCTGCTTCAGATCCGGTGTCTTTACCCTTAGCCATCGATCACTCCCATCTTGACGAGCAAGGCCTTGGCAACGGCACGAAGTTCATCACTGGATTCGCTCGTTGGCTTGGCAAGAGTCAAAGGCGGTTGATCTTCGTCCTCAGAGAGAGTCTTGGGGAATTCCTCAGACCGACGAATCACTTCATCGAGCAAGGCACCAGGGTATTCCTTGCTCAGGACGGACATTTGGTTGATGACACGCAAACGATTGGGGGTGTGGAAGTTGCCGACCACCAAGAGTTCCGGCGACCGGCCAGCATCACTTCGCATGTCCCTGAGAACCGACGAGAGGTAGCTGATGGCCTTAGTCGAAAACTTCTCCATGCTGACCGGGGAGATAACAAAATCACTGGCCAGGAGAGCCCCCCGCGTCATGCGGTTCTTCGCCGGCGCTGCATCAAAGAGAATCACATCGTAATGGGTAAGGTCGAAGTCCGGATTCTTGCCCGAAAGCCCTTCCTGGATCATCGCAGCAATCTTCAAGTCGCTTTTCTGGCCCTCAAGTGCTGCATAGGTCAGGATCGTATCCAAGCGATCGAGCGTGAGGTCGGCGGGCACAATATGCGGGCCATTGGGACCGAAGGGCATTTTTATCGCATCGGTCAAAGTTGAGCGGCCGTAGGGCCACCCTGGCATGAGATTGCCAAAGTGCGTCTCGACGACCTTCTCTTCAGAAAGCCCCAGTTCGCGAGCATCCTCCCGGGTAAGCTCCGAGTCGTAGCCAAAGGCGAGCGTCAGATTGGCCTGAAAATCCAGATCAATGACCAGGGTTCGCAGACCAAGCAAGGCAAAAATGCAGGCAAGGTTGGCTGCAATGGTCGTTTTTCCGACGCCGCCCTTGGGGGCATAGACCGTGGCAATCGCGCGCTTCTTCAATTTCGTTTTCGGTCGGTTTTTTTGGCGCCAAGCGGCCAGGTCAAAGGTATTTTCCAACGAAAACTGGCGAGTACGAGGCCCATTCTCCTGACGCTCGACTTGGATGCCTGACTCATCCAGATTCCGCCTGACGGAATCAACAGTGGTTTCCAGCATGTGAGCAACCGCTTGAACCTTATATGTCTTGCGAAACATTCAAATCTCCGACTCAACGCTAATGCAATGGATCGTAGCAAGTTAAATCTACCGCTGCAAGGATTTATTGATGAAACCGTGACATATCCTTGCGTCGCGGTAATTGATGGGGTACTCTCGCATTATGGTGCTGTGGTAAGGACGGAGACTTCAAAGATGGATAACACCGACCAGGTGCGATATAGAGATTTTCTGATTGCAAACGGATTGGATCCGGAAATTGCTATCTCGATCGCTTCAAAGACAACGCAAGCGGATGCCAAGGCGTTCCTTGCTCGGCAAAGCGCCAAAGGCTCAGCCGAACACGGTCACTCGACCGAAGCCGATACAAAGGCCCCTGCATCACCGATACAAACCCCGAAAATGGATCTTGTGGTTCCAACGCTGAGAGATTTTGTTGCCATGGAGCAGGTTGGCGGTCCTGGTAGCACCGGGAAGCGCCGTGGTAAGCCAAAGTCTGAGGTGATTGATTACCGGTCAAAGGAGATGCCAGCCTGGGTCAGGGAGGTCATTGAAGCGCACCTTGCGATTCAAGCCGAGGACGCAAAGTCTGCAGGAGCACTTGGTTTCATGGCGCGTGCGTTAGTTATCGCGACTATGCCTTATAAGGACCAGAAAAACCCCGATGGAACCCCAAAGGATAGTTTCACCCGGCAAAACGGTGATTTCAAGCTGCGTATCGTCGCCGGCTACGAGGGAGGCATTCCGTTCGGTATCTACCCGCGTCTTTTGATGTCCTGGGTTACCACTGAGGCTGTCCGCAAGCAATCGCCAATAATTGAGCTTGGTGATTCCCTGCGTCAGTTCCTACGTGATGTCCTCGATGTGCGGAGTACGTCCGGAGGAAAGCGGGGGACTTCAACGCGAGTTGCAGAACAGATGCGTCGTTTGTTTGGCGCATTGATCACAGCTCAGTATCCTGGATCGCAAACCAGACGCGGCTTCACACTGAAGAACGTTGTGATTGCGGACCAGTACGATGAAGTCGACGAAGAGGAAACGGCTCTTTGGACCCCGCAACAAAAGCACGAGGTAGGTGAGTGGCAATCCAAGGTCAAACTGACTGAAAACTTTTTTCAGGAATGCATTACCAATCCAATCCCGATCGATCTTCGGGCTTTCAAGGCGTTACGAGGCTCCCCTTTGGCGATGGATATCTATACCTGGCTGACCTATCGCATGAGCTATTTACAAACGACCAGCAAGCCGATTACCTGGGAATCTCTCATGTTGCAGTTTGGTGCCGGCTACGGGATGAGTGTCATTGATAACCCACCGGTGTTTCGACAGGCCGTGCTCGATTTCAAACGAAATTTCTTGAAGGCACTCAAGCTGGTTCAGACTGTTTATCCAGAAGCCCGTATGAATTACAGCGATGTTGGATTGATTTTGGCGCCATCCCCCACACATGTTCAATCCCTGGGCGCAGACCCCCAGAGAAAGCTGTTTTGACGTGTACTGCGCTTTGACAACAATCGGTGGTCAATTAGTCGGATTGGTTTTGACCTTCCCTTTTATCTATAAAAGGGTGGCCATGCTCGCCGGTACAGGGGGTAAGGCAAAGCCTTATCCCCTGGAGCGGCAGAGCAAACTACAGGTAATACATACAGGTAAACAAAACCTACATACAGGGGGAAACTGTAGTTACGCCTGGAAACCACTCTGCCACAAGCGTTTACAGCGTTTTCCACAGGCAATGCGTAAGAGTTCTTCAGCGCAGAGTGCAAAGAGTAGATCAGCGTGGATAACGTTTGCAAATGATCATAACACACTGAAAACACAGCATATTTGCAGTAAGAGTTCTTCAGCGTGGATAACTTAACTTACCCACAGACTTTATCCACAGCCTGCCTTCCTCGACATGCCATGATCTAAGAGTTCTTCAGCGCACGGATGGGTGCGATAAGAGTTCTTCAGCGCACGGGTTGGTTCGGAAATTATGTGCCTGGTCGTGAAAATGGCGTAGTTGCTTGGCGTTTGGCGGTAGTAATCACTAACAAGGTGTAAGAGCTCTTCAGCGCACGGAAACTAAATGTTAGTGACCACTTACTCCTATTAAGAGTTCTTCAGCGCACGCCAGACCTATTGAAAGATGAGTTGCGCGAATTCAAGCAAGCCAAATCTGACTGAATGCTTCAATTGGTATGCGATTGGCATTTTGGCGACTGATCGTCATCAGCCGGGGGGTACCGGACCGTTAACGTTACAGCGATTTATTGCGACGGAAGTCAGCCAGCCAGCGCTGGAACTCTTCATGGAAACGATCTGCAATCGCTTCATCGCATTCGAGGCTGAAGCGGACCGCTTTGATCCCCGGGGCGGGCGACTTGAACAAGTCATAGCGTCCAGTTGAGGAACCGCCGATGCTCACGTCGAATCCTACTTCCCGACGCTTGCGCTTTCCAGAGATGGTGCCTGTGGTTTCGGATACAGGGCTGAAAACAGGGCCGCGCTTTACATCTTCAGCAAGAAGCTTGTGCGATCGACCGTGAAGGCCTCGCTCCAGAATTTCCAGGGCGAATTGTTCGCCGTGCGATGAATGCGCTTCGTAAATGAATGCAGCCAACGAGGAACTGAAGCGATCAGGAAATTGCCTTCCGAGGTCAATACAAGGCGCCGGCAATTTGGCCATTCGAAGTAGTCGCTGTGCGGTTGTTCTGCTATCCAGAACCAAAGCTTCAGCGATTTGCGAGAGTGATTTGCCAGCATTGCTGAGTGCCAGCGCAGAAAAGGCTCGATCGAGATCCGTTTCATGCTGGCCTTGATTCAGCAGAGTGGAGTAATGGGATACCGCGCAAACATCCGTTGGATCAACGGTGAAGTCGACCAGGGCATCAAGACTCCGCCAACCGAGCTGCTGAGCACCAAGACGTCGAGTTTCACCACCAAGGACGAAATACACACCGGCATCAGCCCCGGTTCCTGGATAAACGGTAATTGGATTTTTTTGCCCGTTGGACTCAAGACATGCGGCCATGTTTTCGATCATTGATGATGATCGGACATGCCGGGTATTGAAGGGCGAACAGCGCAATTGCTCTAGATCAATGCGAGACAGCTTTAATTCCCTGGCTGGAAGACTGCCGGTCATCTCTCGGTGCATTGACTGTACGTGCGCTTGGCTCATTATCGGAAATCGAGGAGACGCCAATTGAAACACAGCGTCAGATCCGCGATGTTATGAGTCGAGCACGTTCGCGGCAACGGCGATAGCCTGACGGAAATGACGTCTTAGACGCGGTTTTGGTCCGCCGACAGGGATAACCTCAATCGTTCGATTCGATTTGGCCAGGACGGGAAGGCCATCAGAAATTCGGGCAGTCGCGATGTCCAGCTCTGTGGTTCCAGTGCGCGCATCTCGGAAAGTGCGGCAAGCATATCGGATTGGGAACCGTGCACTGCACCGTGATAATCAGCCTCGAATTCCCAACGACGCAGTGTCCAAAGTACCGCAAGAATGATCAATGGAATGAGGATGCTGGGCACATCAAGAGTGAACTTGGCCGAAATGATGAATGCCATCAACACCACTATCCGGCGAAGGTGATTCAATTCCGCATGCTGCTTCTCGTGCGCGAGAACACCACGAAGGGCTGGGATACTTAGGGAGCTGATCAGTTGCCGGGACAGTACGGTGACAGGGGCTTTCCAGCCTTGTACTGAAAAGGCGAGGAGTTCGTCTGAATCAATCACCAGTAGGTTCGTGCGGTCATCCTTGTGTGGCAATTTGGTAAAAACAGATTCAAAGGATGCGTCCGATTCGTCAATCACCCGGACGGAGAGAAACCATGGCAACACGTTGCCGATCGCAAAGCCGATGCCCACGAAGAAACAGTAGATTGTGATGCCAACAAACAGGCGGGCATCAATCAAAGGGGCCACCCAGCGCTGAACCAGCAGCTCCAATATGGACAGCGCAAAGCTCAGAAGGAGGACGCCAGTCGCAACGCGACCCCACCGTAGCGGCACGTTACGGACACCAAAAACTGAGGTGGTTACCAAAACCGCGCCTAAGAGCCCAAATTGAGGCAGACATGGCGCGTGACCACTTTGAACGGGAAACGGAGAATTCAGTTATCAATTTGGGGTGACTTACTGTGAGTCCGAAACGAACTGTACCGCTATCCGTCATCGTTCTGATGCTAATACTGATGATCCCGATCGCTTTGACTGCTCTTTTTGCCGCAGCTCAACGGGCTGATGAATGTTCGACACTCCCTGTGGGAGAAGTTCGACAGGCAGCGAAATGTCCCTGAAGCGCCAAGCACTGATTGTTGCGTTTGCAATTGCACCGGCATATGGGACAGCCGGAGAGTATTGTCTCGCTCCTACGCTGGAAGCTGGGAAGGTGGTGATCGTTGAGGTCGAGAACATCCGCACTCCGGGCTGTGGCGCCGCCATCATCGACGGTCGCTATGTGCCGCTTGCCTCGATGCGTGTACGCCAGGGGGAAATAAGCTGTTCCACCGGTGGCTGTTCCTGGTTCAAGGAATATTCGTCGGAAGCGGGTGTCGTGTACCCGGTGTTGTTCTGGCAAAACATATCGGATGACAAAGAGGCAATTCGGTATCCTCGAATCGCCAATGATCAATCCTGAGAACCGCCGTGGACGAGAGATATACCAGCCTGAACAGTGTGATTGAAGGCCTTGCCGGCCTGGGTATCACCATTCCAAGACAATGGTTGCTTGTGATTGCCAACCAGTCGCGTGACTCTTTCCGCAATATCCTGGTCAGCGCAGTCGACGGTGACAATTCGCATTGGGTTGCGCTCCAGCACATTGAAAAGGCGCTCGAACCAAGGGTGGTTGAGTGCATCAAGACTCGATTCAATATCTCCGACGAATTGATCGTCAGTGCCTTGCTTGAACGACCTGTGAAGGCTGGCTCGGCATTTCAAATTGCCTGCGACGAGGCAAACGCAAAACATCAGCAGGTGATCGCCTGGCTCGAAACCCTATTTGCGGCACTCAACCCCCATTCGCAACCGGCGATGGCAGAAACGAAGTCGGGGCAAGTTCCGTCAGTTGCGACGGATTCGGAGCCGGATGAGCCTGTCGGCAAATCCTACAAGTCGCGCCATGTGTACGGCTCTTCGTTCGGGCTGTGTTTCAACCTCTCTTCCTATCGAGGAAAAGCGGGTGTGATGGTTGATGCCGCAGTCGCAATCGGGCCTGACAACTATGCCTGGAACGACGCAATTCACATCTGGCTGAACGAGATGGAAATTGCCGCTTGCCTGGCTGTGTTGCGCAAATGGCAGCCGCGGATCGAACTCAACAATCACGGCCCGCGTCGAGACAAATCGCTGGTAATGGAGAGCCAAGGGGCGAAAGTTTTCGTCAAGGTTGGTGAGCGCAGTCGAAAGCAGCATGGACTCCGTGCGGTTCAAATGCTTCCTGGCCAAACGACAGCCGTTGCCATTTTCATGATGGATGCGCTGAAGGAGTGCTATCCAGGCGTTCCATTGATGGAGATCGTTGAAACCATTCGGGCCAATTTCGAACACCCTAAGGTGGTCAATGGCTGAATCTGTAGCCCGAATTCTGCTGGAGGCGCCAACCACCTATTTATTGCTCCAACCTCGAGTGAATGTTGGGCGCGTTATGGCCAAACATGATGTGGTTGCAGGGACGGTCTGTCTCGATGTGGTGGTAATTCAGCGGGCTGTTCATGAACGCATCCCGAAACCAAGAGTGGAGCTCCAGGTGCGCCAGGGGCCCTTCCATCTGACACTGGTCACCTATCGGGACAAGGAAGACGACGTGGCAATGTGGAATGGCCTGCAGCCGGGCGAGTTGATCACCGTGCAGGGGGAACTGCAGAACTGGAATGGGAAGCTGCTGATGGTGACCCCCTATCTCGCAGCTCGTGATTGCGAAGCAGTGTGGCCGATCTACGAAAGAAACAGTTTGGTGCGCTGGAGCCAAATTGGAGTGGCGCTGCAGGTGCCAGATCAGTCGCTCCAAAAAGTACTTCAAGCGTCAGCGTGCGACACCGAAGCAGCGCTGCTTGAGGCGGCTGGAATCAAAAGTGATTCCTTGTTGAAAGTGCTTCGGGCTGGGCACAGGCCGGCGTCGCTGGAAGAGGCAAGTCGCGGTCAGCGTGCGATCAATCGCTTGGCCCATCTGATCAAAATTGTTGGGTAAAGGGGCAACATGGCACAGGGTAATCAGAGCAATGAGATCAAGGCGAATTTCAACGAGCGGTTGAAGCAAATGTCGTCGAAAGAGGCGGCCATGGCCACTGCGGGAGCCATGATGTGCGCTGCAGCGTTGTACGCCATGGGCGGGGCAATGGAACAGGCACTAAGTGGCGTATTGGCACTTGCGAGCCTGGTGCTCGGAGGCTTTGCGATGTGGCGGCTGAATGTGGAAATCCGCACGCTCAGGATGCTGGAGCTGAACGCTACGCCGGAGCGGCTATCGAATATGAGCCACGGTGATTTTGTTGCCTTTGTCCATCATCTTTTCCGTTCGCAAGGCTACCTTCTCTTTGATGCGCCCTATGCATTGCGTCAGCGGGGGATGGCCGATTTTGTGGCTCAGAAGAAGCGGACCAAGGTGCTCGTCCAGCTTGGGCACTGGGATGACAATCACGTTGATCTTCGAGAAATTCAGGCGCTTTTCAATACTGCCAGCACGCTCAACGGAATCACCAAAATCTGTGTGGTTTCCCTGGGGGCATTCGCTGCGGATACCGCGCAGTGGTGTGCCAGACGAGGTGTCGAGTTGTTAGGGATTCGCCAGCTACTGGAGATGGCTGCTGTGGTGCTCGAGCAAGATACAGTTCAGCAAGTGGCGAGTTCCGGGAATGTGGATGAGGTCCGTGAGGAGTTCCAGCACGAGATCAGCGATTTGGCGCATGGACAGCGTCGATTTCTATTTGTCGACTTTGCAGGAATGAGCGATGGCTATGAACAGCTCGAGCGGGTGATGATTGAGCATCCGGCGTACGATCTGATTGCTACTACGATGCCGGCGGATCTTGACCTGGCAGCCATTGCATCAAGGATGCCAATGGTGGCTGCGCGGCTGCGCGGGGAGTTGCCCCAACATGGCAATGGCAGGTATTTCGACATTCTGAGCTTCCTCGACAACCGGCCGGGCGGTCGGCAGACCCCGTGGGCTGTGCTGGAAAGCCAGCCACGCTTGTTTCCCGAGGGCTGTACTGAATTGGTAGCCATCAACCCCGACATTCCCTTTGATCACCATGCTGCGACGAGACTGACGGATGCGTTGCTGGCCATCGATCGGATTGCGGAGCGCGAGAGGAACAAGGGTGCCAGCACTTGACACTCGCATGGTGACAGTGAGAGACTATTCGTAGGGAATTTTCTTCCCAAAGGATTTACAGCCGCGTATGACGCGGGTTGCAGGTTTTGATCGAGAGATCAGACGCTTGCCAAGCAGCGAAAGCTTGGATTTCTACGGATTGACCTTGAGTTGATCTGTCTGCAACCCAGTGGGGACTTCATTGCCCCACCGGGCATGACGTCCCCCTTCCTCGTGGAGGTCGTCATGAAAGCTGCAGTTGAAAGCCCGCTTGTTGTATGGGCGAAGTGGCTCGTTGAGCATGGCTTAACGAGTCAAACCGAAGTGCCAACACAGGTATTCGGCAAGGGAACGACGCGTCTCATCGTTCACCTGTACGCACCCGCGCTCTGCGGCGTGCTTTCCATTGGGCAAACCAAGCCCAAAATCCGAGAGTTCCGTTCCTGGAACCAGCCATATCCAATCGTCGAGCAGAAGTTAATCGACGCTGGTTGGCAGAAGATCGATGGGGTGCATTATGGCCACCATTGATTTGCTCGGAATGCCTGTCGTTCCACCGCAAGCGCCGTCTAAGGGCCGAAAACTTCTTGCCAATCTGGGTGAGTTGTTGGAGCGCCGCGCTGCCAAGCATGAGGCTGGCAAGAAGCGCCTGATGAAGTATCTGGAGGAGTCGTCGACGGCACCGCTGTTCGATGACTTGTTCGATACGCTGACTAAGGCACTCGTCAGGGTCAACCTGCCGGCGGCTTATGTGTCAGACATTGCGGACGTGGCGCCGGCGGCAGAAGAATCCCTTGAGGTTGAAAGCGACCTGGTTGATATCCCCTATGTTTCCTGGGGTTCGCCGCTCGTGATAGACGCCAATGGATTCGGCTGGTCAAAGGAAGGACTGGTCTACCTCCAAACGAAGCTGTTGTGGCGATCCTTTGAAGAGCTGATGCTCGAGCACAACCCCATGGATAAGTGGGATGCGCTGAAATGGATCTTCCGGCCGCTGGTGTGGAAGGACTACTTGTGGGACCAAAATGCCGGCCGCTCGGTCTGCATCGAAACCCACCAACGCACGCTACCGTTTTCGTTCCATAACTGCTGTCTTGCGGCAGGAATGGACGGGGATGTGTTGCGTGAAGGTGTCAGGCGGAATCTACCCACTGACGTACTAAATGCGGTCGAAAGAGTTTGTCGTTTCGATTGACCGTACCCTATTGGGGCACTCCCCAATGGGGCAAGTGCCCTTTGATTTTCAAAGGAGCCTTTCATGTTTGATTTGTCTGACATTCTTGTTCCGGCCCAGTACCGGGTGTGTGACGCCTTTGGTTGGCCGGAAGTTGATCCCGCGATTGTTGTGGACGGCTATGCCATTCCTGATCCTGCCACCCTGGAGGATCCGGATGCAGCCAATCTGGCAGCCTTCTTGTGGTCCGCAGTTCCTCCGATCGACCCGCTCTACCGTCACCGTAAGGAGGTAGTTCGCGCGATTCGTGATTGGCTGAGCGAGCCCGACGGGTCTGTGCTCAATCTCTGGGGGCCGACGGGTACGGGTAAGACCACCGGCTTTGAGCAGTATTGTGCTGTAACCGGCACGCCGCTGTTCTCGGCAAAGGGTCATCGTCGTTTCGAACCTCACGAAGCCTTCGGGCAATTCGTGGGGGGTGAGAACGGCGTGACGCCCTGGGTGGATGGCCCGGTCACCATGGCTGCCCGCTACGGTGTGCCATGCATCATCAATGAGTACGATCGAATCGACCCAAGTCGGACGATTGTATTCAACGATGTCTTCGAGGGACGTTCATTTCCAATCCCCGGGCGAGCCGGCGAGGTCGTAACGCCGCGGCCTGGCTTTCGCTGTGTGATTACCGCCAACACGAACCTTGTTGAGGACGTGAGCGGGAACTACGGCACTGCCAACAGCCACGACGTGTCGTTGCTGGAACGCCTCTATGGTGTGCAAGTGGGTTATCCCGAACCGCAGGTTGAAATCGAAATGCTCCGGGGTGTCCTGGCTGATTTCGGGGATGACGTCATGCAATACTGGTTCGACCAGGAAGGCCTGACCGTCAGCACTGATGCCGGCATGAAATCGGGCTCCGCAATCAGCCGCGAAGAGTTTGTTTCAGGGTTGGTGAAGGTGGCCAACATCGTCCGGGATCATTCCAAGGACGGCGGGAACGCTACCGATGCCGGCCTGGAGCGAACGATGTCGACGCGCACGCTGCGACGCTGGGCACGCCATGCAGTTCTCAATGCGGAACTGCCTGAACGTGAAGGGGTGTCTGCTTTGCACGCAAGTTTGAAACGCGTGCTGACCAGCATGGCGACCCAGAGCACCGGGATCGCGATTCACCAGGCTGTCACCACCGTCTTCGGTGTCGACGAAAAGGTGGAGTAAGCCATGGGGCGGTTCAAGGGAATCGCCTACTGGAATGTTCAGACCGGCCAGGACGACTGGTTGGCAAAGAGCAGCAGCATGCTCGCGCCGATCACGACTGGCCAGTTTGGCAAGGTGGAGCACCTGACGCATCCGATGGGGGGGGAACTCCTCATCACGCTACAAGGTGAGCCATTTCGTATTCCGGTATATGGCGGCAAAGGACAGGGCCTGGTTCGCGATAGCGGTGCCGCAGCGCTCTTCATTCTGGTTCTCCTCGCAATCAGTAAACGCGTTGGAGATATTTCTATCGTGACCGATGACGACAAAGTCATGCCTGCACGAATTACACCGGCTCACCCGATTTTGGGAAAGAACTGGTCTGGCGTGGAACCCTTGGCTTTGGCACTCGACCTCAAGGTTGGTGATGCCTTCAAAAAGAGCTATCCAGGGATTTTTCGCCGCTTCTAGGGGAAAAACATGAATCCTTCTTTTGTTGCAAACGCGGTCGGCTTAATGCTGGCCATTTCGTTCCTGATCTTCGTGGCGAGAATGCTGGGCCTACTCCCGATGGGACGTGGTCAAGTTGCTGAACGCCGCCAAAGCACGCCGCATCGTGCAGAAGCCGCTGTACAAGCAGTTCCGCCGGTAGTAACGGCGTGCGTTGAATCGACCGACTATCAGCCGCGAGCATTTGCGGTTCGTCAGTTGGATGAGGGGCGTGCGACGCTGATTGCACGGTACCGTCCGAGAAAGAAAGGGGTGACAGCCCTTTTGATTATTTGGTCCGGTGCCAAGCGCCGGCGGATGCAAGACAGCTACTACGATCTTGGGATGTTGCCAGGAACAGAGGTAGCTGATGTCGTTGATGAGTTCGAGGGTATGGCAGTAGCGAAACTCGCTGAACTCAAAGCGGCCGGCAAACGCAAGCGGGCTAAGGCAAGTGCCGAAGATGTTGGCGCAAGCCAGGCCGAAGTTTTGACCGATCAGGTTGAACTCGAAGCGACACCTAGTGCAGTTGAGGAAATTGCTGCTCCACCAGTGTTGCCGGTGGATCAAACAGTTCGTCCTCTGCGCTTCCCCGCAGTCTATCGCGGTGTGATTGCTGAGATCGGAATGCTTCCTCAAGCACGGTCTGGCGACAACTTTGAGGTGTTTGGCGTACGTCTGAACACCGAAAAGGGTGTGGTGGAAGAAGTCCTTGGTGCTCGGCTCAAGGAAGAACTGCGTAATGCAGGTGCGCAAGTTGGCGACCAGGTCGAAATTCTGAAGCTCGGTCGCAAAACGGTGGAAAAAGGTAAGGCCCCGATGAATCTGTACAAGGTCATCAAGTTGGCTTGACCACTCAACAGAACCAGAAGGTAGCCCTCGGGCTATCTCTCTGGTTCGTTTTTTAGTGCTGATCGCTCCAGGTCACCACCAAAAAACGAACCAGTTTCTCTCCGTGTGGGGAAAACGTAGCGCAGGACGTACCTGCGACTTCACTGGCGGCACAGCTGCCACTGTCCATAACAGACAGTAATTTCAACCTTGCGCATGATCGCTTCCGCTCATGCGGGGGTAGTGCGCGTTTATCTTGGGGATCATGATGAACATGCAACTTTTGATTGGGCGGTTGGGTGCTGCACCTGACCTGCGTTACACCGCTGAAGGCAAGCCAATCTGCATTCTGCGGGTTGCGACCTCAGAAACACGAAAGTCAGCCGGGGAGTTGAAGGAGCGCACCGACTGGCACAGATGCGTTCTCAGGGATCGCCTGGCGGAAATTGCCAAAGACTACTTGAACAAGGGCGATCGCGTGTATCTGGAAGGACGGACCCAACATCGCAAGTGGCAGGACAAGGACGGCAACGACCGTTACACCACCGAAGTCATGGTGGATGAAATGGAGATGCTGAACAACAAGCCGAAGGCGGGTTCCCTGGGTTCCGCAGAGACCTCATCGCCGGAGCCGGGCAAGCCTGAAGCTGAAGGGGATGATTGGTATGCCAACATACCCGTGGGTTGAGGTTGGCCATGTGGAAAGACATAGTCAGTTCAGCAATCCAGTCGGTCTTCTACAGCGATCGACAGCAGACGCTGTTTGTCCGCTTTCCTTCAGGAAAGCAATGGGGCTACGAAGTCTCGCGCGCGGAGTTCAAAGCGATGATGGCTGCTTCATCGCACGGGTCGTATTTCTCCGCCAACATCCGAGGGAAGGTTCCTGAACGGGAATATTCCGACGATGAGATGACCTTGATTTTCAGTCAGGAGCCAAGGCAACAACGCAAGACTCGGCAGCAACGCGAAGAGGGCGCGCTTGTATGGGCTGCCTTCCGACAAAAGTACGGTTTGCAGCCGTATTTCTAGGACGGAAGACCCCCTTGGGGTCTTCCTCCTCCATTTCCAACCGATGATCGAGTGTTTTCCTGTGGCCAGGCCTCAGGAAAGCTCTTGCTGCTTTGATGTTTCGCTTCGTGAGAGGCAAAGCGTTGCACCTGACGCAAACAGGTGACTTCATCGGCAGCTGCCGAAACTCGTGTGCAGGCTGACACGAGCCTTTGGACATCCATCGATGTCTACTTCAACCCACGCGGGTGTTCCAAGTCCCGCTGGGACAGGAACGTTCGCAATTTATGGAGAAAGACCATGAAAGACGTTCTGACTGAAAAACTGACCCTGATTGCGGTCAATATTTCGACCTTCTCTGGCTACCGCCGTGCTACCCGTGAACATATCGCGGCGCTCGGTGGAAATCTGCCGGAATCGGCTGCCATCACCGAAGGAAGCATCAAGGTGTTTCCATGTGACGGTACCAAGAGCCTGCAAACGATCCGACGCGGTGTCTATCGGAAATTGCAGGCAAAGGGGATTCGTGCCCTGGGGTCTCAAAACGTGTTCGCTGTCCGCACGGACGAACTCGATGAGATCGAAAAGGAGCTGGATGCGGCCAAAGCAGAGTTTTCTGCTGCGAAGGCTGAGCTGGAAGATCAGTACGACGAGATCTTCGAGAAGCACGTGGCGGCAAATGTGGAAGCTGAGGTGATCATCCGGTCGCTGAAAGTGGAAAAGGATGTCGCCGTCGGTAAGTTCCGCTTTGGCACTGACACCTTCCGTATCGCACCCTTCATTCGTGCAGGTCAAAGCGAGGAAGAAGGCGTAGAAGGTATTGTGCGCGGACTGGGGCGGCAGCTTTTCGAGGAAATCTCGTCCGAAATGGACAAGCTCTTGCGAAGCGAGCCGTTCGAGAAACAGCGGGTTGGGCAAAAGTCGCTTCGCCCGCTTCGTGCTGCTCAATCCAAACTGGGGAAACTCAGCTTTTTGGACCCGGCGGTCGATGCGGCGATCCAGCTCATCAGTGACATCCTTTCGGCGTTGCCCAGTTCGGGTTACATCGAAGGGCAGGGGTTCGTCACGCTGGAGCGATTGGTCGAAACGCTGTCCGATACGGATGCGCTGGTTAACGCCGCATCCAGGGTGAAAAACGGGATGGCTGCGATTGATGTTCTGTTCCCGCCGGTGGTCAAGGCGGCGCAGACTGTCGCACAACCAGTGCAGCAAGCGACAGCACCTGTGGCTCAGGGGGTAGCAGTACGGCCCGCCGGCAGGCCAGCACCGGTCAGCATCGGTGTTACGCCACAGCCGAGTATGGTCGTTCAGCGTCCGATGCCGGTTTCCAAACCGGTGCCGTCCGCACGTCCTGCGCCCATCGCTGGCCCGGCCCTTCGTCCTGCTGCGTCGTTGAAGCCCAACGCACGCTTCTTCTAAGGGGAGTGATCATGGCTATCCAAGCAGTTGCGCTTGACCGCGCGCTTCCGGTTATCGCCGGCATGATCACGGATCGCACTGGCGTCAAGGTGCGACGTGCCGAGTCAGCAAAGACCGATGGCCAGGTGATTTATCTGCCTCGTCGTGGGTCTGAGCTAAACATGAGCGAGCGTGCACTCGTGGAGTCGGTCGGCTACATCTACCATGAAGCTGGCCACATCCTGGAAACGGACTTTGCAATTTCGCTGGGAAGCGGATTGCATCGGGCGTTGATCAACATCCTCGAGGATGTCCGTATCGAGTCGCGAATGGGTTTGAGACTGCCAGCTGCAGGGCGGTATCTCAATCGACTGGTTACCTACCTGGTGGCGGACGGTGAAGCAGACCCTAACAAGGGGTTTGCCAAGTTGCCCGCCGATGCCACGGAAGGGATGGTGCTTCAGGCGCTGATGCTCTACCGGCTGCGTTGTGAAGTGCTGGGGCAGACGGCGTTGACGGATCTCGTTAAGCAAGCGGAGGAAATCGCCGCTACAACGTTCCCGCCGACGATGCTGACCAAGCTGAACGCCTTGATGTTTGAGGTGCGAAGCTGTCAGAACACTGCTGATGTCGCTGAACTTGCGGAAGAAATCCTGACGATGATTCGCGAGGAGCAGGAAGAGCAGCAACAGCAACAGCAACAGCAACAGCAACAGCAACAGCAACAGCAACAGCAACAGCAACAGCAACAGCAACAGCAACAGCAACAGCAACAGCAACAGCAAGACGGTCAAGACGGTCAAGACGGTCAAGACGGTCAAGACGGTCAGAGTGGTAGTGGCGGCGCTGGAGGTGCTGATGATGAGGAAGCTGCAGGCGCTTTCGCTGACGCATTAGCGTCGCTGCTGGCAATGGATGACAGTCAGGTGAAGGATGGTATCGGTGAGCTTTTGGCTGAAGCGATCAACCAGGATGCGTCATCGAACAACCATGCTGGTGCTGACATGCCAAATCGGCATTCACCGGTGTTTCCTGAGCGGCCGGTTGCCATGATGGACATCCAAGCCAGCGTCAACGCAACGCGCACCCGCACGTTGCAATGGCTGAGTTCGCTCGCTGAGTGTGACGAATACCCCGCCCGCAGCGGTGTCCGACTCAACCCCTCCCGCATCTGGAGCGGTCGTTTTGGCGGTCCCATCTTCGTGCAGGAAGACGAAGGCACGGATCTCAATGCGGCGGTCAGTATTTTGCTCGATCGGTCAGGCTCGATGGACTGTCTCATCAACCAGGCGGTTCTGGCGTCGGTTGCAAGCATGCTTGCACTGAACGTTCCTGGTATTGCTACCCAGCTGACCACGTTTCCTTGGTACGACCAGGGGCGTGATGAAGGGGTCGCTGTTGTGAAATCGTGGAGCGAAAGCCCTACGGTCGCAGCCCGCCGGGCAAGTGCGCTGAGTACCGATGGGGGCACGCCAATGGCCGAGGCTTTGCTGTTCGCTGTGAGTGACATCAAGCGGCGAGCGGAGACGATGAAGATTGTCGTCGTGGTCACCGACGGTGAGCCGAATAACCGTTATCAAACGACTGAGGTCATCGAGGTCGCAAGACAAAACGGAGTGCATGTTTTAGGGCTGGGCATCCAGTGTGATACGTCACCGGTGTTCGGCACGCAATACGCAGCAATGATTCAGGATGTTGCCGGCCTTCCCGCCGCGATGATGTCTCTGGTCAAAGCCGCATTTAAGGATCAACGCGCAGCATAGTTGGTCATCCCTTCTGCATTGCGGAGGGGATTTTTTTCAAGCCCATTCGAATAATGAGCTTGAAAAAAATCGGATTGGAATGATCATTTGTCGTAGGGTGCAAGCAAAGGAGTTGCTGAAAATGAACAGGTTGCGTCTTTATACAGAGATGTCCCCGGGCGGGGCGTCGTACGACACTTACTGGGCGACCGGCGAGAAGGTGAAGGGCGTCGTTCGGACCCATATTGCCCACATAGACGATGCCCGTATGGCTGCTGAGATGGCTGCCGCCAACCATTTGCTGGTCAATCGAAACGTCTCTGGGCACCACAAAACGGGACGTGGCCTGGTGATCACCTTTTCGGGTGGGGTGGTTCGAAAGCTTCTGCGAGAGAAGTCCGACAAGCATTACCTAGCCCGGTATGCCAATTTCCTTCGCACGCGTTTTTTGGGCTGCGAAATTCTGGTCGAGAACAGAAAGGGCGAATGGGCCACCCAGGACTGCCTGGCGGACCTTGAGGAATTTCACGTCACTGAGGCGGCGGTATGCCACATCGACATTCCTGCGGTTGGCCCCTGCGAGGTAACCGCCCACGCGGTGGAGCAATTCCAGGAGCGATTTGGATTGGCGCCGGAGAATATTTGGCGAAAGCTGAACAAGATTGCGCCGACGCTTCGCCCGCAAAGCCCTTTACCCAGAAATGTCCGGCATGACATGAAGCATCGTCAGCCCGGTCGGCGATATGTCACAGCTTCCGGGGACCTGGCTGTGGTGATTACTCCGCCCCTTCGGCCGGGACGCAGACCATCGATAGTGACAGTGTTGTCATTGGCACCGGCGTAAATGCGGCTTGAGTTCCGCACGAAATGCGGAAAGTGCTGAAACGCGAACTGATGCACAAATTAAAGGCGGATATTTTGCGGAATCTGATATGATATTGTCACTTTGCCAGGTATTGGTCACTCGAACACCATGACAAACGAAGATTTGGATGAACTGAATCGAGAAGTGCTTGCCCATGCTGGCGTCGAGCTGGCCAGTGATGCACTGCCCGTACTCAACGTCAGCGTCGCGCGCCTTGCGCTATCCGGAACGCAAATCCGTGAATTCCAGCGTTCGGACATAGAAAATCCGATCGACGTCTATCGTCTTAATCTCAACTTCCTCTCGTTTGCCCGTTTGACTGCTCGAGATGTCCTGGCTGGGGATCTCGAAGGACTGATAGTCCTGGGCGCGGATATAGACCAGATACGAGCCTTGTCCAATTTGAGCAATCGGGCGATTCGTGAAATTGCTCGGTGCCACCAGGGCCTCGTCTACACATTGCCGCCTTCGATTCAAAAGGCGACGACGATGCATCCGAAGGCTCAGCAGTATTTCTCCATGTCGCTAATTTCCAATGGCTGAACAGTATGCGTGGACCATCTAGATTTCAAGCGTTGCATTTCATTCCTGAGTCGGCTGAAACGGACGATCCGGCATGGTCTGGACGCTTCCATGAGCTGGCAAATGCGATGGTAATGTATGGCGCCAAGAGCCGTCTTATTCAACGGTTTACCGGCCTGAAGCACAAGGAAATTGTCCAGCGATGCCAAATTTTGAAGGGGTGCGAACCTGCGGCCGGCCGACTCAGAAGTATCAAGCCGGCCCGATTCGTAACCCGATTTGACCGCTCCACAAATGACTTCCTCCTTCAGTGCGCAGCGTTCGCGCAGTGCTTAACCCGAATTGAGTCAGCCTTCACTGAGCCCCTGAATCGAGGTTGGTTATTGGTGATGGCATACCGCACGTATGATCGTCTCAGTGAGCGTCTTGTCGGGACGATGTCGTTACAGAAGCTCGATATCAACGTCTGCTGGGAGCTGATGGTTCATTTCGGTAATGCGCGATTCCGTCACTTGGCCGACATTGCGCAGAAATCCTGCTCGCACTGCGGCACCCACTTTTTGGCGCTCAACGCCGCAGAAGAGACCTCAGACTTTTGCCCGATGTGCGGGATTCAGCAGTATTACCAGCGCCTTACCCAAGCGGGACTCCAACGCGCAATAGCCCAGACAAGCGTAGTGGCTGAAGCGGGCTAAATCCCTCAGCAAAACCGGCTCTAAGAGCACTGTTTTGCAAAGTCATCAAAGCCCGGGTGATTCCTAAAGTTAAGATAATTGGGGGCATGTCCTGGTCCCCCCTCGCCTTATTTCGTCGGCTCTTCCCGACGCAAAAGCGCCCTAACGTCGGAAAGCCTCGTTCGCGACTTCGGGGCGTCGGTCTTGATCCCAAAATGGAACATTCCGAAGGGGATACCGTCAGTCGATATCCGCCGTGGGATAAGGGTATTCCGATGCGGTCGGTGGATGCGATCATTGCTGCGCAACGTGACCGGATTGATCGAGTGTACCGCACAGCGGGCGTTGCTCCTCAGACCTTCGATGAGCTCTACATGCCGGTGATCGAAAATGTCGCCAGCTATATCCACTTACTGCCGGCCACTTCCGATTCGTATTATCGTGGAACGGGAGGCCTGTTCCGATTTGCCATTGATATGGGCCTCAATACGCTGCAGTCAGCACAAGCAGCGGTATTCCCTGTCGGAGGCGGTATTGAGCGACGCCATGCCATGTTGCCCAAATGGGCTTTGGCATCATTCATCGCAGGTATGTGCTGTCAGGCGTATCGAACGATCAATGCGATGGTTGTAATCACCGCTGACGGTCGGCAATGGGCACCGCTTCTGGAAGGGTTGTACCCATGGGCAATGGCGGAGGAGGTGGATACCTACTTCGTCAGATGGATTGATGATGTCCAGGTCGGCGGCGCCCAGGCGAGTGCCGCCTACATACTTGGGCGTGTTGTGCCGGCGGAAATTCTGAGCTGGCTTGCAGAAGACAACAATGTCGTGGTGCCCACGATGACCGCCGCGGTAACTGGCGTTGAAAGCTATGTTTCCGAAAATCCCATCACCCGGCTTGTTGCTCCGATGGTGACACGCGTCATCGAAGAGGACCTTCGGCAGATGGCAATCAACTATGGCCACCTAGTGATCGGTTCGCACTTGGAGCCCTATTTGTTGGATGCAATGCGCCAACTGATACGACAGGGAAAATGGTCAGTCAACTCGACGATGATGCCTATGGTGTGGGTCGGGCGAGAAGGTACTTTCGTGCACTGGCAGACTGCGGCACGAGACATGGCGTCGTTGCTCACCCGGCAATCGTTCACCGGAATTCCTCGTGATCCGGAAACATTGGCAGACCTTCTGATCAAGGCAGGTATTACTGAACCAAAGTCATCCACTGAACGCTACTGGACCATCCTGTTGCCGAACATGGAAGCGTTGGATGGCATGCTCAAGCTCAAAACCAGAAATCAAATTTTCCCGCCCGGGTACAACCTGGAGCAGTTTGATGGAGTGATTTTGACCGCGCAGGCCGCAGCCGGCGCCGCCAAGGTGGCCGCTTCGGGGGCAAGCGAACCCTCGCCCGCACCCGTTGAGGCCCAAGGTGAAAAGGGCAAGGCCCCGCCGAAAGCGAACAGGATCAAATCCGAGAAGGTCAAGACTGAGCCCAGATCACAGCCGTCAGCAGAGCAAGTCGCCCCGATAGTGAGTCCCGACGAAATGGGCGCAACTTCGGAAACAACACGTGCGGGCAAGGTTCAGCAAAAGGCACCTGACGCAATTGATAGCGCCGGAGAAGGAAAGGCCGCTCGGGTGGGTGCTGGACAAAATCAACACTCCTTGTTCGAGGCCGATGAACCGCCGCCTATTACTGAGGTGCCCGATTCTTATGCAGCAGGCGAAAGTGCAATCGCAGAGGAAGTCCCGCGTGCAAAACCCAATGTGCCCGAGAAGCAATCTTCGACTGCCGAACGGAACCTAAATGCGACATCTTCGGCTTCGATGCTTGCCAGTTTGAGCGAGCAAAGCGCCTTTCTTCTTGGCGAGATTCTGCGCAACTACCAGAGTAAGACGAGCACCGGGACTGTTCAGATCTTGCCGAACGGGTTCGGGATCGATCATCGCGAACTGACAGCGTACGGTATTGCGCCAGGCGAATTGATCAACGAACTCACCAACAAGCATTGGCTGTACAAGGATCTGAATCGTCCTTCCAAGCGTCTTCATGCTGTGGAGGTGGATGGTTCGACCGGACAGTACCTGATCATCAAGCCCGATGTGGCAACTGCGCTCGGCGTGGCAATGGGCGAGGGCTGAGATATGTTGCTGCGTAAGTTTGAAATGCCGTGGCGCCCGACGTATGAAGCGTATTCGGCTGTGGCATGGACAGCTTGCATCATCGGTTTGATCGTCGTCCGTCGGTTCACGCCGGTTCCTGATTTGCCGGTGTTGGTGCTGGCATCGGTGTCGGCGGGCTTCCTGTGTTTCAACATCTACCGATCAGCATATCTGTGGCGCCTGAAGTGGTCATTGGGTGGCAAGGGGATTGCATTCATCAGTGATCAGGAGCTGAAGGTTAAGCTCGAGCAGCGTCCGAACATGATCTGGATAGGCCGTGGCTTTGAATGGACGCCAATTCACACCCAGCGACTGTATGAGGTCAAACGTGCTGACCCGACCGAGTTCTACCCGCCGAAGCCAATCATGCGCCTTATGGAGTTATGGACGGGTGAAAAAGTTGGCGCAAATGCCCCTGAATTTATTGGAGCGCCCTGGATTCATGGGCTCAATCCGAAGGAAGAGAACCTGTATGTGCCGATCCAGAATCTGATCGGTAACACCTTGCTGGTTGGTACGACTCGATGCGGCAAGACCCGTATGCTGGAGTTGGTCGCAGAAATGGCCATCATGCTGGGATACACGGTCATCATGATTGACCCCAAAGGGGACAACGAGCTGGAGAAATCGCTCAAGGTAGCAGCGCGCTTCAGTGGGCGTGAGCGCGACTATGTGCGGATGCATCTGGCTTTTCCGAATGACTCGATCCGGATTGACCCGCTCAAGAATTACACCAATCCCTCCGATTTGGCGTCGCGCATTTCTGCCCTTATGCCAGGCGGCGATCGAAGCTCCACCTTCCGAGATTTCGCTTGGGGGGTGATCAATGCCATTGTGATTGGGATGCTGGATATTGGCGAGAAGCCCTCACTGGTCACGATCCGCTCCTACGTGGACACTGGGGTCGCGGATTTACTGACCCGGGTCGTCCTGCAGTTCTACGACAACAACCTTCCGTCGACCTGGGAGTCGGAGGTCCAGAGTTACGCCCAAAACCTGGGCCAAGCAAAAGGAAAAAAAGGCGCACCAGAAGGGGAGATTCTGGTGCGCCAGTCCCTGAATCTACTTTTGCAGTATTACACCGATCACGTCATCGCTCGCAGTCTTCGCAGTGAAGCGATTGAAGCATTGATGACGATCTACAAGCATGACTCGGCGCACTACGGGAAAATGATCGCCAACCTGATCCCCATTCTGGGCATGCTGACCACCGGTGCCTTGGGCAGCCTTCTCTCGCCAGACCCGCGCGATGTCACTGACGAACGCCCAATGACTGATCTGGCCAGCCTTATCCGTTCCAACGCGATTGTCTTTGTTGGACTGGATAGCTTGGCAAATAAAACTATCAGTTCCGCCGTCGGGAGCATGCTCCTCAGCGATCTCACGAGTGTTGCTGCTGGAATCTACAACTATGGTGGTGATCACAAGATATTCCTCATTTGCGACGAGGCCAGTGAAATCGTGAACGAACCCTATATCACGATGCTGAACAAGAGCGCTGGAAGCGGCTTCATCAACATCGCAGCCGTGCAGACTATCCCCGACCTGGCGGCACGCTTTGAGTCGATGGACAAAGCTCGACAGATGCTGGGTAACTTCAACAACATGGTTGCGATGCGTATCAAGGATCGCGTGACCCAAGACTTCGTCACTGAGACTTTCGGCAGGGTGTATGTGCACAGTGCTCAGGTGATTCAAGGGACGTCGAGTTCGACTGCGACCAATATCACCCACTTCACTGGCTCTGTTCAGGAGCGGGTAACTGAAACGATGGAAGATTTGCTGCCAACGGATGTCCTGGGCCAGTTGCCCAATTGGCAATTTATCGCTGCAGTATCCGGCGGCAAGATCGTTAAGGGCAGATTGCCCATCATTGACCATGAAGATGCCACCTAAACGTCTCGCCGATTCGAGGAACCGCCTGCTGAAGATGGCCGGCGTCCTCCCCGTGTTCAAGCAAGCAGATATTGACTGGCCAAGTATTGAGCCGATCACGGATCGGGTAGTGGCCTTTCTTTCGCCTGTGCTTGTTCACAACGACGTCAACGTGGCCGGACGTTTGCTGGGCCGAGCATTCGAGGCATATCGCGAGAAGCGCCCCGAGTCCCCCGCGCTAGCTTTTCGCGCATACCTTCAGGAACTGACGAGTATTGCGACATTCCTTAGCCAGATTCGCATATCGATTCAGGACCGGGATGGGATATGGATGATCTGGGACTACGATGAGCCTCTGGTCGAGCGCTTGGATGATGCGATGCGCTACGTGGTTCGTACGACAGAGCGTGAACAGCCACTTCCTGTGGGTCCGATTTTGATCAAATTCCTGGCGCAAACCATTAAGACAAAGGACATGGTGGCTCATGGTGGTTCGGGTCTGCTGGAAATGGAGGCCATGGAGTGACCCGACATACCTTGATTTGGCTGCTGATCATGATTGCGGTCCTGATTTTTAGCCCCTTGCTGACGGGTGCCATTATCTTTGAGCGTGAAACGCTAAGGGATTTGCAGGCAGCGGAGCGTTGGTATGGTGCAGACGAGGCAAATGCCTTGGTCGAGCGTGCCAATGCCATTTACGACGTGCTGATGATTAAATCGCGCATCGATAAGCTGGTGACTTATTACTCAAAACCGGCAAATCTTGAGCTTTCGCCAGGGGTTCAAGTGCCAGCACACTTGCGAGACCAATCCATTCAAGTTCTCGATTATTGGCGGAATCTTGGGGCAAATATCTGGCTTTTCAGTTTGAGGCTGTCCCATACATGGCTTTGGCTTTTCTATTTATCACCGTTTATGGCAGCCATTATTTTTGATGGGATCATGACACGGAAAGCAAAGCTGGTGAGTTTCAAATACACATCACCGGCACTTTTTAATATGTCCTGGCACATGATCATCGGGGTCACATCCGTTGCCTTCGTGCTGATGGCAGTGTGTATTCCGATCAGCATCTTCTTCTATCCGTTTGCCATTGCAACGATGGGCGTTCTGCTGCGGCTGATGATTTCGAATATTCAGCACTCGGCTTAACCAAAAAGCGGCGGCGTCTGAGCAAAACTGCTTCTAAGAGGTGGTTTTCGAGGCCCTATCGCCGTTGTCGCACTGGCTACGGGGCAGCAAACTTCATCCCTATGATGTTTGCACCTTTGCCGATACCAATTGCATTTGCTGCTGCTGCGCTCGTGATATCGAGCTCAGCCAATTCTGCTTGCTGGGGCGAAGCCGAACGTGAATATGCAATACCCGTTTCGGTATTGAAGGCTGTCGCAAAAACGGAATCCAGCATGAATCCGAAGGCAATTGGTCGAAATGCCAAGTCGACCGATCTTGGCCTGATGCAGATCAATGACGGTCATTTGCCCAGGCTGAAAAAGTACGGCATTGATCGCGAGGTACTGCTGAATGACCCGTGCATCAATCTAATGGTTGGTGCCTCAATATTGCGCGAATCGATCAACCGTTACGGCTTTAACTGGAATGCAATCGGTGCCTATAACGTTGGTTGCGCCAAATTGACAAAAGAGGAATGCGCGAAGCGCCGCAATCGATACGCGTGGAAAGTCTATCGTGCGTACGCTTCATTGAGTGGTTCTTCGGCCCCGGTTGCTCAAGCTGCTCCGCAAAGCAGGGCAACAACTTACTTGTCGTTTGCCGCCGATGCCACCGTGGAGGAGTTGCGCTATGAGTAGGTGTGTCATCGCAACGCTGGCCGTTGTTGGATTGGTTGGTTGCGCTAGTCAGCCATCGGGGGTGGATAGCCAGGTGAAGCAGCCGGGCAAATTCGTCAGCACGCAGGTTGCCACCCCGGTTGCTCCGGAATTTGTACTTTGCCGGGATGATGGGTGCAAGGACCGAACCACAAAGGTCATTGCGCTCCCGAAACCTTCCGCAAGTGAAAACCCACGTGTTGTTCCCCTCGCGACGCCGCAACCCGATCGTGTCGATCGATATGCCGTTCATTTTCGTGTCGGACAACATCGACTTGATTCGCAGGGGATGACGGAAATAACCGAAGTGATTCAAGCGCTCAAGCGTCGAAAGTCGGTAAAGAGAATCGCTATTGCCGGCCGCACTGACCCGACGGGCAGCCTTAAATTCAACCAGAGGTTGGCGCTGCTACGAGCTGAAGAGGTAAAGCGCCACCTTGAGTCCTCTGGCTTTGATTCTGCCTTGATGACGGTTCAAGCACATAGCCCTTGTTGTGACGGCGATCTTTCTGAAAGTCCTGAACAGATGCAGGTACGTCGCCGGGCGGACATTCAAGTCGTGGTGACGTACTGATGATCGTCCGGACGACCGCGAAATACGAGCAATTTCGCTCCGTAGCAAATACCCAAGCCATGCATAAGTGGCCTTTACCTTTCATTTAATCCTTCCCTATCTGAGGTGAACTTATGTTGATGCAAAAACTGATGCTCCGCGCTGGTGTCTTCACGACGACGATGGCCATGAGCATGCCGTTCGCGTTTGCCGGGACGTCCGGTTCCGAATTCGGTGTCCTGTACAACCTGGTCAAAGGTTGGACGACGGGTTTGCTCGGTCGCACCCTGGCGATCGCTGCTTTCCTGGTTGGTGCAATCGTTGGTTTTGCGAAGAGCAACGCGATGCCGGCCCTGATCGGCATCATTTTCGCGCTCCTTTTCGCAGTGGCGCCGGGAGTCATCGACGGCATTGCCAGTGCGGTGATCTAACCGACTTCAAGACCCCAGCAAGGCTGGTCGGTCCAGCCTTGCCTTTACCGGAGTGAGCGTGTGAACCAGGACGATTTCAAGCTGCTGATCCCTTCGCGGCTGGACGATCCCCCGAAGTTTCTTTGGTGGGATTTTGATGTGGCCATCCTGGCGATGGGTTGTATGGCCTTGGGGATCATGACCAGTCAGGTCTTTATTTTTTCGGCAGCCGGCGGCGTAGTCGCCATGGCTTACCAGAAGCTGAAGGCGGGCCGCTCGCGGGCCTTTGGCCTACACATCCTGTACTGGTTTCTGCCGTTTTCGTTCGGATTGAAGCGCACACCGCCGTCCAGCGTGCGCGAATTCATAGGCTAATTGCCATGAGGCAGACCGAGGGTTCCGTTCTATGACAGCGCCGCGGACAGGATACGTGCCCCACTACCGGCCGATGGTGCTACGCAAAGAAACCAAGCGTCGGCTTCGGGTGCTGCGCAACTCAATGAAGGAGCGTGGGCTTGCAGAGGAGCGACGGATCCTCACTGCCATCGTCGACATGATGCTGGATGAAATGGAGATGCATCCCGAGCTTCGGATGGACCTTGAACGGCGGATCAAGGCTGTCATTTTGCTAGACGAGAAAACGGCCAGTATTCCAGATGACATAAAAATGGAGTTCGGTTGCCATCACTCAAGCCATGCATAAGTGGCCTTTACCTTTCATTTAATCCTTCCCTATCTGAGGTGAACTTATGTTGATGCAAAAACTGATGCTCCGTGCGGGCGTTATGACAACCGTGATGGTCCTGAGCATACCGGTTGCTGTGGCAGGGACAACCGGCGCGCAGTTCGGTGTCCTGTACAACCTGGTCAAAGGTTGGACGACGGGTTTGCTCGGTCGCACCCTGGCGATCGCTGCTTTCCTGGTTGGTGCAATCGTTGGTTTTGCGAAGAGCAACGCGATGCCGGCCCTGATCGGCATCATTTTCGCGCTCCTTTTCGCAGTGGCGCCGGGAGTCATCGACGGCATTGCCAGTGCGGTGATCTAACCGACTTCAAGACCCCAGCAAGGCTGGTCGGTCCAGCCTTGCCTTTACCGGAGTGAGCGTGTGAACCAGGACGATTTCAAGCTGCTGATCCCTTCGCGGCTGGACGATCCCCCGAAGTTTCTTTGGTGGGATTTTGATGTGGCCATCCTGGCGATGGGTTGTATGGCCTTGGGGATCATGACCAGTCAGGTCTTTATTTTTTCGGCAGCCGGCGGCGTAGTCGCCATGGCTTACCAGAAGCTGAAGGCGGGCCGCTCGCGGGCCTTTGGCCTACACATCCTGTACTGGTTTCTGCCGTTTTCGTTCGGATTGAAGCGCACACCGCCGTCCAGCGTGCGCGAATTCATAGGTTGATGCGATGCTAATTAACAAATTATCCGCCGACGTGAAGGCAAGAACTGGCCTTGGCCGTGCTTTCCAATTGATTCTTGCCGGTTCGCTTTTGACGAACATTATGTTGGCAGGGTCATTCATGACCCTGGATAAAACTCAACGCACTATCTTCCTCCCTCCTCAGATTACCAAGTCATTTTGGGTCGACGGAGAGCAACTGAGTCCAGAGTACATCGAACAAATGGGCGACTGGGTTGTAGGGATGTTCGCAACCGTTTCGCCTGCCAGTGTCGACTACAAAAACGCGAGCTTGCTCAAGCTTGTTCACCCTGAGAACTATGGAGAACTGCAACTCCGGTTTGAGGCCGGTGCGATGCGCCTGAAGGCGGAGAATTTGAGCAAGGTTTTCATGCCGCGCGAAATTCGCATGGACCATGTGCAGCAGCGCGTCGCATTCATTGGGACCCAGGATCTCTGGTTGGGTGACAAAAAAGTATCAACGGGTGCGCCTGCAGCCTACGTCGTCGGCTTCCATTTTGATGGGTCGTTTACAACGATCCGAGAACTGCGGGAGGCAAATCCCGTTGAGCCATTTGCAGACGCGCCCAGGGGCGACTCGCCTGTGCTTTTCAATGCTGTTCCCCAGCAGCCTTCCAATCCGTTGCCCCCGGCCGGCAACAGCGATTTTGGGAACACACAGCCAGCACTGAATCCCGCCACGCTACCTCCCCAGCCGTTCGCCGGCCAGGTACTTGATCCAACACAAGCGGTGCCTGTTCAGACGCCGATGATCCGCCAATGAGGCTGAAAACAATGAAACGCCACCATTTTCTCCCCATCCTTCTGGCGCTCTTCTTTGGCGCCCAATCGGCACAGGCTTTACAGATTGTCGATCCTGTTGAAGGACATAACGCGGTTGTCAGAATCAGTGAAAAGGAGACGACGCTACTGCGAATTGAAAACGCGAAGATTCGTGGGATGGTGTTCACCGAAGGGGAGTTGATTGTCGACAAGAATGAGGCCGCCGGTACTGCCTACATTCGCCCTGGGGTGCTGACGAAACCGATCAACTTACGGATCGAATCCTCCACGGGGGCTTTGCATAATCTCATCCTCCAGGTCACTGATATTCCCCAAGAGGATGTCGTCATCCGCGAACCGGTCAAGGAATCGCATGCACTTCCGGCCGGGTCGAGCTACGCCAATCAGATCAAGGCCCTGGTTGTCGCGATGGCAGATCCAGGCAACACGAAGTTTGCCCCTCAAAAGAAGAACCAGCCGGTCGCACTTTGGGAAGGCACAGGATTTGTTCTGGTGGCCACCTACAAGAACCGCATGATGGTCGGTGAGCACTACGAACTGACCAACACTGGCAAATCACAATTGAGGATGGTCGAGCAGGAGTTTTACCGTCGTGGCGTTTTGGCGGTGGCGATCGAGAAGATGATCCTCGAACCAGGTGAGCAAACGCGGGTTTTCGTGGTTCGCGGAGGACTCTGACCATGGCAGTGAAGCCCAAAATGAGTCCGGTCCGTCGCAAACAGATGATGTTGTTGGCGGGGTTGATTGGAGCTGTCGTCATTATCGCCGTAACGATCAGCGCCCTTAGTGCGCCGAAGGCACCGCCGCCCAATCCCACGGCCAATCAAACAACGAAAAGCGCCTTCAGTGCGCCGGGGGAAACGATCGACTCGTCGAGCATCTGGCGCGCGCAGGAAGGCACCCGTGTCACTGCATTGCAGCAACAGATGTCCCAGTTGCACAGCAAGCTTGAGGTGATGGAGAAGGTCGCAGCTGACGAACGTGAAGAGCGCGAACGCTTGGAGCGGGAAAAGAAGAATGCCCCTGTAGCTCCACCGGCCGAGCCGGCGTTGGCGCGTCCAGTTGTGCCCCCGGCAGTCCCAGTGGCGCTAGAAGTTGGCGTCGCTGGCCCGCCGCCGCTGCCCGGAATGCAGGGGCAGGTACCCGGGCAGGAATTTCCGGAGCGACCCCGCGGAATTGTGCGAGTCAGCTTTGATAAGCCTGGCGCAACGGTGACAGGAAGTGCGATGGCTGCTGGCGCTAATGGGGAGCAGTCAGGCATGCCCAACGCTGAAAATTATTTGCCCCCGGGTTCATTTATGCGTGGCGTGTTGCTCTCTGGCGTTGATGCACCGACCGGAGGGCAAGCCCAACAAAACCCGCATCCGCTCGTGATTGAAGTGCTGGATCTCGCCTCGCTGCCAAACAATGTGTTGGCTGATTACAAAAATTGCCGAATGACGGCGAATGCGGTGGGTGATCTGAGTAGCGAGCGGGCGTACATCCGCTTGGATCGTTTGAGTTGCATTTCCGAGGATGGTCGAGCCATCGATATTTCCGTCAAGGGCTACATCGCTGACGCAACCGGCAAGGCCGGTGTTCGTGGTCGTTTGGTGACCAAGCAGGGGCAGGTGCTGGCCAATGCGCTTCTCGCGGGTGTGGCCAGTGGCATTGGCCAGGCATTCCAGCAGTCGGCCACCACCGTGTCGACCTCAGCGCTGGGGAGCACCCAGACCGTAACTCCTGGCAAAGAGGCGCAGGCGGGATTGGGGCAGGGGGTCAACAGCGCCATGCAGCAACTGTCGAGATATTACATCCAGCTTGCTGAAAAGCTGTTTCCGATCATTGAGGTCGACGCGGGCCTACCAGTCGACATTGTTATCACCCAAGGCGTTGCTGTCGCTCAGCCGCGCTAACTCTGAACAGGATGGAAGCGATGAAATACCCCCTTACGATTTTGGCGATGACCATGATGTCGAGTGCTGTTCTGGCGCAGAGCACACCTACTGAAGTAGCGGTGCTGCAAACCTTGAAGCAAAAGTACTCGAACACCACCTTCAAATCGATCAGTGCGACGCAAATCCCTGGTGTGTACGAAGTGATCATGGGTAAGAACGTTGCGTACGTCGACGAAACGGGGCGCTATTTCCTTTTCGGCCGACTCTTCGACATGCAGACCCAAACCGATCTGACTGAGCCGAAGCTCGAAAAATCCGCACAGCAGCAACCACAGATCAATTGGGAAAAGCTCGATCTCAAGAATGCCATCGTAACTGTTCGGGGCAATGGCAACCGGAAGGTCGCGGTGTTTTCAGACCCGGATTGCCCGTATTGCAAGCGCATTGAGCAGACGCTTGAGGGCATTCAGAACGTGACGATCTATACCTTCCTGATGCCACTCGCGTCGCTTCATCCCCAGGCTGCAGCGAAGGCCGAGGGGGTTTGGTGCGCCAAGGATCGTTCGCAGGCTTGGCGCAGCTTAATGCTCGATGGGCGGGTGACTTCTGGAAACTGTGAGAACCCGATTGAAGCCAATCTGGCGTTCGCAGCAGAACACGGAATTAACGGTACCCCGACCCTGATTTTCGCGGATGGCACTGTTGTTCCGGGCGCCATCAGTGCAGCACGACTTGAGCAACTTCTGAAAGCAAGTGCGGAGGGAGCCAAATGAAGCAGGCGTCCGCGCTTATAGGTTTCGCAAGTTTGCTACTGGGAGGCTGCACCAGCCTCTCGGGTCTAAGCGGGGAAAGCGACTTCGCATGCAAGGCGCCACCGGGTGTCACGTGCCAGTCCCTCAGTGGAGTGCATGCAAACGCCATGGCCGAAAACCTTCCATTTCAGCGGCAAGGGCAGGCTGCACACGCGCCGGGCGAAGAGGATGGGGTGGCAACGTACGGCGATCGATTGGGGTCCGAAAAAATCTCTCCAAAGGAAATGGCGGCACCAATGTCGGGTATGCCGATCAGAAAGCCGCCCTTGATCCTGCGTGTCTGGGTTGCTCCCTATGAAGATGAAGCAAACGACCTCCATGACCAGAGCTACTTTTACACCATGGTTCATCCAGGCGAATGGATGATCGAATCCAATCGGAGTCATTTGCGCAATCAGTTCCGCCCGGTGCTCGGGCCGACTGGGGGGGCGCAGGCCAGAGACACAGAGGCTGCTGGTGCGCGAACAAGACAAGTGCCAGCGAATACCTATGTTCAACCCTCGCAACCAAATGACTGAGGCGTGATATGGGGTCCTTGGCAGATTTTTTCCGTGACTATTTCACTGATGGTTCGAGCAAAGAGTACGTTCCGAGCCCAGTTCTTAATCCGTCTGAACGGCCTGTATTCGATCGCCTAGCCGATTGCTTACCCTATTCGGGCTGGGACCCTGAATACCAGTTGTTCCTGCTGGACGGCGAAGAAGCCGATAGCTGTGAAGGGTTTGGCTTTTGCATTGAAATGCACCCGCAAACCGGTGCCTCCCGCGACATGGCGGAGCTACTGGAAACCTTGTTTACCTACATGCCGCCGGGAACAGGGGTTCAGTGGACACTGATGGGCACTCCGCTGATTGACGAATTTCTGAACGAATTTGTGGCTATGCGCCCAGATCCCTCCCAGGCAACCACTGAGGAGGAGTTCCACAAGTACAGGCTACACCGGCAATTGGTGAGTGGTCTGGCAAGGCATTACATGCAGGGAAGCATGACCAGTGTTCTGGCGAACCAGCCTTATTTGTTGAGAAATTTCCGTCTCGTCATGAGTGTCGTTGTGCCGACAAAGGACGCCGAAGATGAGAGTGCCAAGAAGGTCGCCCATGCGTTGCGTGAGACCTGCATCACAACCCTGAAAACCTACTACCAGTATGACCGCACATGGGGGCCGGACGACCTCATTCGCTGGTCAAACTTGATGCTCAATCCTCACCGGACCATGGCAAAGCATGACATGCCGGAACTGAACTACGATGAAAATCGAAGAATTCGTGAGCAGGTAATTGCACCTGATACGGTGATGAGGGTGACCGAGGGCGGGCTATTGTATGGGTTGCCGCAGAATAAGGACGAAGTTCTCGCGCGCTGCATGAGCATGCGCTCATATCCCAAGGCAACAACACTCCACGCCATGGGGCAAATCATCGGTGACTATCTCCAGCCCAGCCTGGGCTATAACTGCCCGTATGCCATCACGTTGGGTGTAATTACGCAGGACTTCGAGCAATCACGCGCAACGACACAGATGAAATCGGCTCGTGCGACGCAAAAGGCCGAATCACCGATGGCGAGATTCATGCCGGAACTCCAGGACATCAAGCAGGATTGGGATATCGCAAACAAGGCCTTTGACAGCGGCACTGGAACGGTCAAGCTGTACCACCAAGTTGTGCTGTGGGCGTCACCAGAGGAAGCCGCAAGAGCCGAGCAGGCCGTCCAGGCAGTATGGCGCGCTCAACGATTTGAGCTCTGTCAGGACACCTACGTCCAGATTCAGGGCCTGTTGGCTTCGCTTCCCCTGATGCTGACGAAGAGTTTTCAGAGAGATCTGAAAGTTACACAGCGGATTACCACAAAGACGATCCCCAATGCCATAAACATGGCGCCACTAATCGCAGAATGGACAGGAGTTGGCCGGCCGGTCATTCCATTGTGGGGCCGACGCGGGCAGGCAATGAGCGTAGACCTCTTTGCTAATGACTCGGGTAACTACAACGGGATTGTTGTTGGAACCAGTGGTAGCGGTAAATCGGCATTCCTTGTCTATTTGGTGATGTGCTATCTCAGTGTTGGGGCGCGTGTATGGATCATTGATATTGGCCATAGCTACGAAGCCCTGTGCAACACAGTAGGGGGCCAGTACATCGAATTCACGCCGGATACGGACATTCGCGTCAACCCCTGGCAGATGGTGAACAACATCGAAGAAGATTTGGAGATGTTGGTGCCTCTCTTCGAGCAGATGATTAGTCCATCCGTGCCGCTAGAGGAATTTCAGCGACGTGCGCTGGCACTTCATGTGCAAAGCATATGGTACGAAAAGGGTAAGAACGCGACGATTGACGATCTCATGCAGTCGTTGATCAATAACTGCGAAAAGGGTGGCCCAAATCCTCATGAACATGATCCTGAATGGGTAGCACGGGTACGTGCCATGCCATTCGAAGAGCGTCAAAAAGTCTGTGACCCGCGTGTTCGTGACATTGGCCTGCAGCTGTTTCCATATTCAAGCGGCGGTCCGTACGGCAGATATTTTTCTGGCGAGACGAATATCGACTTTGATTCTGACCTCATCGTGCTTGAACTGGAATCGCTTGCCCAGAGAAAGGATCTGCAAGCGACGGTTATGTACATGCTGATTTATCTCATCACTTACAACATGTACCAAACCCGGGATCGGAAAAAGTTGTGTGTTTTGGATGAAGCTTGGGCCCTCCTAAAAGGGGGCACAGGGGACTTTATCGAGACGGGATTTCGACGAGCTCGGAAATATGCCGCTAGTTTTCTGGTGGCGACGCAAGGCGTCAATGACTTTGGGATTAGCCGTGCGGCTGAAGCTGCATTCGAAAACGCTGACTGGATGTTTTTGCTCCGACAGAAGGCAGAGAGTATCCATGCGCTGAAGAAGACCGAAAAGCTGGTCATGGACGAACAAATGGAAAAAACCATGCTGTCGGTAAAAACCGTCCAGGGGCAATACTCGGAAGTATTCGTCTCCGCCGGACAGATGGGGCGCGGCGTTGGCCGAGTATTAATGGATCCCTTCATCCTACTACTAGCATCAAGTAAGGCGGAAGATTATCAGGCCGTACGCGCCTATACACGTCAGGGGCTACCGCTTGTCGACGCACTAAATAGCGTCCTGGCCGATCGAGGTGTCCCGGGCTATCAAAAAGCGAAATGAGGGAGAAATTATGAATGATGAAAGGCTGAGCGAGAGCGAAATTGCGCCACCCAGAGAAGGCCAATGGGGGCTGCACTACTTTGCACAGGCCATATTGGCAATCGCGGTGTCGTTACTTGCAATTTATATTTATCACACCTTCATTGTCACTCCAAACAAAACCCGACTGGCAGTAATCGATATCGGGGAAGTAATGGATATCAAGCAGCTTCAGTTGACGAAGGCTGCAATGGCGAAAGACATAGATGACTCTGGTCGGGCGAAGCTGTACGACGAGGTAACGACATTCTCGGCCGAAGTAGAAAATGCAATAAGCACGATTCAAAACGAATGTGGCTGCACATTGATAGTACGTGCCGCAATTGTGAAAGGTGACGCGCCTGACTTGACTGAGCAGTTAAAAGCAAAGCTAGGAATGGCAGGTGTGAATCCAGTAAGTCTAGCGAAAACATTAAGTACAGTCAAAAGCGTAGAGAAAACCCATGAATGAACAAAATAAGCGTTTAAGCCTGAAAGAATACATTCTGCTATGCGCAAGAGAAATGCGCGTCCATTGGCGTCAGATGCTAGCGCCGATAGCAGCCATCTTGTTCTTACAATTATTCATACGGATTGACATAAATTATACGGATAGCTTGCCACATCACGCATACGTAACAATAAAAGGATCAAACTGGGATCTGAAACGTGGCGATTATGCGGTATTCGGATTTCCAACTGAAAACCCTTCATCACCGTTTCGGAAGGACGATCACTTGGTAAAAATTGTCGCGGGCGTTCCTGGCGACATTGTGGTTGTCGATGACAACGGAACAGTAAGGATACTTAGCGAGGACCAACCTGGCCTCGCAAAGCTCGGGGGGTTTCCGGCTGGGATTGCAAAGCCATTTAGCAAGAGTGGCCGGCCACTAGCCCCCATAAAAGGCGGCGTAATTCCGGATGGCTTCTACTACATGTATGCGCCACATACAGACAGCTTAGACTCTAGATATTCAATGGTGGGTCTAGTTAATCAGAGTTTAATCCATGGCGTAACGGTGCCAATATTTTAGGTGATGGCCTTGGCTGACAAGTCAATTGAAACCATGCCGCGATGCGATGTATTGAAAACTTCGAAAGCTAAAAGACAACTGTGAGCAGAGACACAATCAACAATAGCACAGTGAAAGCTTTGATTATTGCAAGTGCGTATATGCTTGCGATGACTGTAGCTGCTGATCAAGATATCGGACCAACATACCCAATTGTTGAGAAGGATATGGTTGAGGAGATTCAGCGATCACTAAAACATAAAGAGCGCACTGGTGAATTGAGTAAGCTGCAGAAGGAAGCAATTGACAGGGCACGATCAAGCATAGAGCGGCCCAAGGTAGTAAATCAACTACCTAAAACTGTGAGGCCACGTACGCGCCACTATGACCCATCGTTTGTCGTTCCCGAAACGGTTAAGGATCACGAAGGGAGAATTATTGCTCTGAAGGGCGCTAAAGTTAATCCGCTCGATTACGTTTCAATGAACACACACTTGCTTTTTATTGATGGCGATGACCGGAAGCAAGTTATGTTGTCAGATCAACTGCATAATATCTACAAGGGGCAGATCAAGATCGTACTGGTCAGTGGGGCTCCGCTCGAGATATCACGTAATAAGGGCTACCAAATCTACTTCGATCAAGGGGGCGCCTTAACAAAGAAGTTAAATATAGTCGCTGTTCCTTCACTAGTTAGCCAGGAAGGCAAAACGTTGCGGATTGATGAACTGGAGGTTAAGTGATGCTGTCCAGACTTGCCATAATAGCATTGGTTGCATTTTCGAGCATTAATGTTGCCTATTCAGCAAGTGCTACCTGCAATGGTCGCTTTCCAAATCCAATAACAGATTACTGCTGGAGTTGTGTTTTTCCAATGACCATTGCTAACCAAAAAGTAATGATCAATTCCCAGGAGGATGTTGACACCATAAGTAGTAGCAACCCTTTTTGCTTATGTGAGAATCCTCCAAAAATCGGCCTGCTTACGGGCTTCTGGGAGCCATCGAGGCTTGTTGAAGTAGTGCGAACGCCATACTGCTTCATATCATTGAATGGAACAAAATTGGATGTGGGAATACATGCACCATCCCACGCACAACCTAGAACAGGCGGACCAACACCGAGCGCGTTCTATAACGTTCATTGGTACATGAACCCGTTATTTTATTGGCTTGAAGTATTGATGGACGATGCCTGCTTGGAAAAAGGGGTATTTGATCTTGCCTATCTCACTGAGCTAGATCCGCTATGGTCGGACTCAACACTCAGCTTTGTCATTAACCCGGATGTAGTCCTCTTCTCGAATTTTGTAGCCCAAGCAGCCTGTGCTGCCGACTGCATCAGTGCATCAATGGGCTTCCCGGAGAAGGAATTGTATTGGTGCGCAGGTTGCCAAGGGTCCTTATATCCCCTAAGTGGCTGGGTAAATGCCAGGGTGAGCCCGATACAAGCCTCCTCCCTGCTGATGCAACGCCTTACCGCAAAAATGCATCGGGAACTACTTATGTGGGCAGCATCTGGGAGAGATGGTCAATGTGGCTATTATCCCCAGCCTCTTATGGACAAGACGAACTATAAGTACAGCATGGTTTATCCCGTACCCCAAACTCAAAAAATAAGTGGCCGTTGCTGCCAGCCATTTGGCAGAACAAGCGTCGTATGGGGGGCAGGAAAAAGTTTTCCAGTAAAGGGTGAAGACTTTGTCTATCAAATATTTCGCAAGCGAAACTGTTGCACCGGTAATCTAATAAACTGAGGCCGAAGATATGAATAAGTATATATTTTTGTGTTTGGCTACTTTGTCAGTAAATTGTGCAATTGGGGAAACGGTCGCGACAAACAACAATTCTGCGGCTCGCGCTCGATCCGAAATCGCAATTGATGCTGCGCTCGGGGCCGCACGAACCAGGGTATCTGAAGATAAGGGTGCGAATCAAAGGAAAATGCTGCCGCTGAACAGTGGACAAGCCGATGCTACGGATATCGCCAAGCTGGCCGCAAGGTTCCAAAGCTCCGGGCTTGTCAGCGACGAAGCTCGGCCCGTATTGATTGCGTTTGTATCTACGTCCATGCCTAGTGGCGCGTTGGAGCGAATTGGCCATGAGCTTGTGAAATATGGTGGCGTTATGGTGCTCAGAGGAATTCGAGGAGAGTTAGGCGTAAAGAACGCGCTTAATGAAACTATGCGCCATCTGCAGCCAGCCGCCAAATCAGGCGCGACGATTCAAATCGATCCTAATCTATTCAGGCGATATAAAGTTGAACGTGTGCCAGCTTATTTAATCGCCGCAAAAACAGACGATTGCCGCGTCGATTCTTGTAACGACAGTCACCAGATTATTTATGGTGACGTGAGTGTTACCTATGCGCTTGAGGAAATGGTGAGAAAGGGCGGCGGGTTCGCTAGCAGTGCTGAAACCTTGCTCAAATTGAGGTAGTTTATGCAAATCAATCGGACAGGCTGGCTCATCGTAGTGGTTTTCGTTGCAAGCGAGTGCGTTGCTCAGATGAGCGCCAGTGATGCATTTAGCCAGGGCAGCCAATCCGCCTCCGGTCAGCACCGGGAGCAGATCATGTCGTCCATTACTGGTGACACCGCCGTAGAAGTAATTAAGGGATTCGATCCATCAAAGCGTCCGGAAGGGGGGGCGGAGTTTGGGGGCAATATCCTCACAACCCTAAGAACCTCTGGGAGTGGAAAGGCCACAAACTGCGTAAATGGATTGAATGATGGAACAGATGGGGCAAGCCAGCACTGCGATGCAGTTAAGGCGATACTTGAAACGAAAGACAGCCCACAAGCAATACCAATCGCTACGGACGACAAGCTGATAACGCTGTCCCGCGGTGTAATCAATAACCCAGAGGAAATAGCAGGGAAAATTGAGAGCGCATACTCAGCATGCGAAACAAAAACCAGAACGATTGGTTCAGACTTTGAGCTGGAGACATGCGATGAATGGACGTCGAGTGTCGGAGCGCGATGCAGCGTAGCACTGAGTGTTACAAATGACCCATTATTCAGATACGAATGCACGGAGACACTTTCAACAATAGAAAGTGAAGTGTGTTCAATCGGGCACGAAATTTCTGTCGATCGGTTACACAACTATCAGTGCCTGCAGCACAGAGCCATTCAAAGCATTGAATGCAATAGAACAGCAATTGTGACTGTTGAGTATGGCGAATCTCCCGGGCCGCAGGCGTTTGTATTGGGAGGTCAGGTTATGCCAGGTTACAAAAATATGCCTCACGAATACAAAGTTTTCATAATAAGTACGTCATTGACAGTCAACCCCGCGACAAAAAGCGGTCAGCTAGCTGTGTACTATCAAAAATTCTCATGCCGGGACTGGATTGATATTGCTATCTACGATCCGGCAGGCGTATTGGTAAAAGAGCATAAGATTTCCGGCTGCCCGCAACGACGTACTACTGAGTATATTGATTTTGAGGCTGCAGTGAATGGGACGTATCGAGTATATGAATATGTTAGGGCATCATTCGATGCCTCCATATATGCCATAGCAAATCTATATGCAAATCTTAACGTTGAGGCCCCGCCGCCAGTGGTTAATGTGCAATGGGACGATCAGTGCGCACATCTTACTGCGATGGCACAGTAAAAGTTAAGTATCAGACTTTGCAATAATCTTATATTTAATCAATGGTTGTTGCCTCATTCCGCTATCTTCCATGAATACATCTTGCAAATACCCCCATTTGACGTTCGTTGTTGCGCTTATGTTCAGCATTGCACATAACGATGCGATCGGTGGGAACTGTCGCAATACTGGTGAAGTGTGTGTAGATGCTACTCCATCAAAAACGATAAACGGACTTGTGGTTACGCTTGAACAAGTCGGTGGCTGTTGGGAGTACAGGAATACCTATGAGTGTATTGATCCTCAGAGTGTTGACTACTGTTCCGCAATAGCAAGTACTCCGGGCTGTTCGATAGTTTCCTCACAGTGCGACAGTATTGCATTCAACAATGAATGTCTCTTGACTCGCAATAATTACCGCTGCGGATCTGCGATGACTGATCCAAGTGATTTGATTATCCTTAGCGATACTCACACGATTAAATATGATTACGTTGATAGCTCTGCCTGTGAGAGCCTAGCGACAAGTCCCTCCTGCCAATTGGCCGCTAAAACTTGTGAGGAAGGGCCGGAGACACGAAGTATCAACGGTTTGGATGTCTATAAGGATTGTTGGAAATGGCGGGAAGACTACAGTTGCATTGTGAGCAATCAACATGATTATTGCTCGCCCTTAAGAAACTCTGGCTGTGACCAGATAGCTAACCAGTGTATTAAAACTGCCTTTACCGGTGCATGTATTGAGCGTAGTTATCAGTTTATCTGCGGAGAGCCTGCTGATCCTCTGCCGGAGCGGACCGTTCACTTAGATACAAACTACGTCTTGAACGATCATCTGAACGATAGTCTATGCAATTCAATGGATGCCTCACCTGGTTGTTCTGTTGCATCGCAAACTTGCATAAGTGGTCCTGAAACGCGAATTATTGATGGGCGCGAAGTGTACCGTGACTGCTGGCTATGGGATAAAAGTTATGTTTGCACTACTGACTCCCCGATGAATAACTGCAGTTCTTTAGAAAGCAATCCTCTTTGTTCTCGGGTAGACACTTCATGTGTTGAAGCGGGAGAGGGTGGTGGGTGTGCATTGTATGAACATCAGTATCGCTGTGCTGAGGCTGATCAAAAAACAGTTACGGAGATGGATTGTGATACGCAAAAGTTCTGCGTAGCTGGTGAGTGTTTTGATGCTGGATATTCCCCAGATCAGGACTTTCAGTTGGCAATTTCCATGAAGGAGATGATGCGAGAGGCGGGAAGCTACAAGATTTTCCAAGGAGAAGCGGGATTCTGTGAGGAAAAGCTTTGGGGTGTTGGCAATTGCTGTAAGGCTAAGGGTGGTGGGGAAGCTGGCAAAAATTCCAATATGGTTTCAAAAATGGGGGTCGCAGGTGCAATGTATGCTGGTGAGCGAGTTATCGAACTTGGTTCGTCATACTTGTACGATGCCCTTTTCGAGTACACCGCCAGTGCAACCTATGCCTTCATGGGTGAGGCTGCCGCGTCAGCACTAGAGCAAGGATTGTTTTCAGGTGCAACGCCATCTGCAACCCTCTCAATGTATGGCATTTCGTGGTCGTCATCCGCGGGTTTGGCTGGGCAGGGTTTAATGGGTGCTAATCAAGCACTTGGTGCTTCACCAATTGGCGGGGGCTATCTTTATTTCAATCCATACATGATGGTTGTGTCAGTCGTTACCCAGGTGATCATGAATTATCTGGAATGTAGTGAGGATGAACAGATACTTGCGATGAAACGAGGACAGAGACTTTGTTATCGTGTTGGTACCTGGTGTTCGAGCAAAATTCTCGGTTCATGTGAAACAAAGAAGCAAGGTTGGTGTTGCTTCCCGTCGGTTCTCGGACGAATTATTAATGAGCAAGGTAGGCGTCAGATCGGTAAAGGATGGGGCGATGCGAAATCCCCTGATTGTGGTGGCTTTACTGATGAAGAGTTGCAGATGCTTAGATTCGACGAGATGGATTTGTCAGAATTCCTTGCTACGGTTACCCAAAATGTTAAGGGGATCGATAATGCAAAAATGCGTTTGGAAGAGAGAGTTATACGCGAGCCAAAGTCATACTATGAGCTTAAGCGCGGATTGGAATAATTCAAATTGCTGTATCCTATAGGTTCTGAAATGAAAACTTTTGTGTCGTTTCTCCGTAAATTGACTATTCTTTCCTTATATGCCGTTGCAGCATCTGCAGCAGCTGGAAACGGTGTTGATGCGAATCTGCTTCAATTTAAGCCGTGGGGTGATGCAAGGCCAAGAAGCTTTACCGTCATTTCAGGTGTAATGAATGGAAATGCCCCGCTATGGGGACCGCCAATGTGGGCAGGGGTGACGTGGGTTGACCAGAAGGGGAATCAACCGCGACGTCACCTAGAAGTGCTGTGCCGATTGAATCGGGGGAGTAAATTGCCCTGCGGAGTTACCGACTCGGCACATCATCATCGAATTGAAGAGGTCTATATTGGTACCCCGGATGGTCTGACCCTGCAGGGAGGGGTGAAGACCAAGCTTCACGCTCGACTGAACATGTCCGATCTTGAATCAATCCCCCCCAATGTGAAGCGCGTAATCTTGGTCAACGTTTGGGGTGTTGGTTGGCTGCGCCAGGCCTTGACTGCTGTCTTCGACGATGCGGTAACTGATGATGATCGTAAGCGTCGTTCCGGGGCCGTCTTGAATCAGATCTTGAGGTCGTGCAGGGCGAGGCTGATTGCGACGACATCGACGAATGAGGGATCGAAGGAGTCACCGTGCCATTCACACATTGACTGGTAC
>Ga0208243_1000210_pt1 | contig 42445 bp, 40 predicted proteins | sample Subbio2Aug_QV12A_FD_184826 | JGI IMG/M metagenome (GOLD analysis project Ga0208243, IMG submission 184826) | Serpentinite rock and fluid subsurface biosphere microbial communities from McLaughlin Reserve, California, USA - CR12Aug_QV12A (SPAdes) | ecosystem: Environmental > Terrestrial > Deep... | reverse complement strand
TCTCGGCAGGCTTCCAGAAGAGGCGCGAGCCCGCGCGCGCAAGGCCCAGGAGCATGAGAAAGGAAGAGACGAGGACCGCGGGCCAGATCACGAAGGCATCATCCCGCCAGACATCGAGGAGGAGAAGCTTGCCGATGAAGCCCGAAAGCGGCGGCATTCCGGCCAGCGCCACCGCGACGGCGAGGAAGAGGGCTCCCATGAGGCCGGACTGGGAAACGGGGGCAGCCGAACGGAGATCAAGATGCGCGCGGCGGCGGGCGACGAGGTCCACAATCAGGAAGACGAGCGCGGTCGCAAGGGTGGAATGGAGGATGTAGTAGAGGGCGACCGCGGTGGCGCCGGGGGTCATGTGCGCGATGGCGAGGAAGGCGGTGCCCATCGAGGCGATGCCGGCGAATGCGGCGAGGCGGGGGAGGCTGGTGGCACCGAGCACCCCCAGCGCGCCGATGGCGAGCGTGGCGAGAGCGGCAGGAAGCAGGATCGCGGGGATCAGCGTGCCGGTGGCCGGCAGGTCGATCGGGAAGACCACCGTGGCAAAGCGGATCGTCGCATAGGCGCCGACCTTGGTCATGATCGCGAAGAGGGCCGCGACGACCCCCGGGGCGTTGGCATAGGTGCCTGGCAGCCAGAACTGCAGCGGCACGAGCGCTCCCTTGATGGCAAAGACAAGCAGCAGCATGACGGCCGCCACGCGGAGGAGCGCCGCGTCCCCGGGCGGGAGGCTGGGGAGTTTCACGGCCAGGTCTGCCATGTTGAGTGTGCCAGTGACGCCGTACAGAAGCGCCAGTGCGAAGAGGAAGAGTGAGGAGGCGACAAGGTTGAAGGCGATGTACTGGATGCCCGCGCGCGTGCGCCGGTCGCCGCCGCCGTGGATCATCAGCCCGTAGGACGCGATGAGCAGGACCTCGAAGAAGACGAAGAGGTTGAAGGCGTCACCGGTCAGGAAGGCCCCGCCCACGCCCATCAGCAGGAAGTGGAGCAGGGGGTGGAAATGCGCGCCCTTGGCGTCCCAGCCAGAGCCGATGGCGTAGAGCGCGGTGACAAGCGCGAGGAATGCCAGAAGCGCGACCATCAGTGCAGAGAGCCGGTCAAGGACCAGCACGATGCCGAAGGGCGCGGGCCAGTCGCCAAGGAAATAGGCCTCGGGGCCGTTCACGCTGGCGGACCAGAGGAGCGCGACCGCGACGGCATTAAGGCAGATGATGGCGGCCAGGCTGGCGATGCGCTGGAGCGCGAGATGGCCGCGCAGCACAAGGACCATCACTGCGGCCACAAGCGCGGGAAGGACGACGGGGACGATGATCCAGTGGCTCATCATGCCTTGTCCTCGTCCAGATCGATGCGGTCGTGGCCCGCCTGCAGGTGGCCGCCGATGGCCATGATCATGATGACGGCGGTCATGCCGAAGGAGATCACGATGGCGGTGAGGACGAGGGCCTGGGGCAGGGGGTCGGCGGGCGCGTCGGTGGTGCCGACGATCGGGGCCGCGTTCACTGCGAGCCGGCCAGAGACGAAAATGAAGAGGTTGACCGCGTAGCTGAGGAACGTCAGGCCCAGGATCACCGGGTAGGTGCGCAGGCGCAGCATCAGGTAGATGCCGACGGCGGTGAGAAGTCCGATGGCCGAGGCGAGAAGGGCTTCCATCAACGGGCCTCCTCAAGGTCGTGGGCGGTTGTGTTGGGGCCTTCCCCGGTCCGCAGCGCCAGCCGCGACAGCGAGGCGAGCGCCAGAAGCACGGCCCCGAGGACGCAGAGGAAGACGCCAAGGTCGAAGATCGCGGCGGTCGCCAGTTCGAACTCCTCCAGAGGCCAGAGATGGACGTATTCGAAGCCCGAGGTGAGGAAGGGCAGGCCGAAGGCCCAGGCCCCGACCCCCGCCAGCGAGGCGACCAGGACGCCCCAGCCGATCAGGGCGTGGTGGTCGTAGCGCTGGCGCGCGTGGCTCCAGTCGTAGCCCGAGGCCATGTATTGCATCAGGTAGGCGATGGCGAAGACAAGGCCCGCGACGAAGCCGCCGCCGGGCATGTTGTGGCCGCGCAGGTAGATGTAGACGCCGACCATCATCGCCATCGGCAGGAGAAGGCGGGTGGCGACGACCAGCATCATCGGGTGTCGGTCGCCGGATTCCGTGCTGCGGGGATGGGCCGCGAGGCGGGCGGTGACGGCGGGGGTCCGCAGGAGCGCCTCGGTCAGGGCGTAGATCACCAGCGCGGCGATGCCGAGGACGATGATCTCGCCGAAGGTGTCGTAGCCCCGGAAGTCGACGATGATCGTGTTGACGGCGTTGGTCCCGCCGGCTCCGGGTTTCGACTGCGCCCAATGGAATGCCGAGATCGGGTCGAAGGCGGGGGCCCTGGTCATCATCGCATAGGCGAGGCCGCCGATGCCGAGCCCGGCGATGCCGGCGATTGCTGCGTCGCGCAGCTTCCGCGGCAGGCGGCTTTCGACGGGCGTCTCCTTTGGCAGGAAGTTCAGCGCGAGGAGCATGAGGAGGAGGGTGACGACCTCGACCGAAAGCTGGGTCAGGGCGAGGTCGGGGGCCGAGAAGTAGGCGAAGAGGGGCGCGATCAGAAGACCCACGACCCCCGTCAGGATCAGCGCGACAAGCCGGTTGCGGTGGAGGATCGGCGTGGCAACGGCGGCGAGGACGAGGACGAGCCAGAGGCCGAGGATCACCGGGTCGGGGGGCAGGAGTCCGCGGGTGCCGGCGATGTGCGGCGTCCCGGTCAGGAAGGCGGCTCCGGAGAGGAGGGCGATGGTCAGGACCGCCAGGACGAGGCTGCGGCTGAAGTGGCCGTTGTGGACCAGGCTGGTGAAGGCACGGGACGCTTCGGCCAGGGGTTCGATGGTGCCGTCGAAGATGCGCTTCGCCTCGGGGCGCGGGGTGGCGTCCCAGAGCGCGCGGAGACGGGGGTAGGCCCCCAGCAGAACGAGGCCGCCGCCGATCGCGGCCAGGGACATCCAGAGCGCCACGGCGTCCAGCCCGTGCCAGTGATAGATGTTGGTCACCACCGTCTCGCTGGTCGTGGCCGTCGCGGCGGGGTCGAGGAGCCAGCCGATCATGACGTTGGGCATGATGCCCACCAGCACCACGAGGACCGCGAGCAAGGCCGGCGCGGCCCAGAGGCCGAAGCCCGGATCATGCGGCTTGTGCGGATAGTCGTCGCGCACCGGTCCGAGGAAGCCATGCGCAAGGAAGCGGAAGGAATAGGCGACCGAGAGAAGCGCGCCGAGGGTTGCAAGGACGCCGACCAGCCAGGGGTTCGGCCAGCCGACATGGGCCGCCTCCTCAAGCATCAGCTCCTTCGAGAGGAACCCGTTCAAGGGTGGGATCCCGGCCATCGACAGTGAAGCGACGGCCGCGATGAGAAAGGTCACCGGCATCAGGGTGCGCAACCCGCCAAGGCGCTTCAGGTCACGGGTATGCGCCTCATGATCGACGATCCCGGCAGTCATGAAGAGCGCGGCCTTGAAGGTGGCGTGGTTCAGGATGTGGAAGATGGCGACAGTTGCGGCCTCGGGCGTGCCGAAGCCCAGAAGCATGGTGATGAGGCCGAGGTGGCTCACGGTCGAGAAGGCGAGGAGCGCCTTCAGGTCGTCCTTGAAGAGCGCGATCTTGGCGGCCATGACCATCGTGATTAGGCCCGCCGAGGAGACGATGATGAACCATTCCCAGGTGCCCGACAGGACCGGCCACATCCGCGCCATCAGGAAGATGCCCGCCTTCACCATAGTGGCCGAGTGCAGGTAGGCCGAGACCGGGGTGGGCGCGGCCATCGCGTGCGGCAGCCAGAAGTGGAAGGGGAACTGCGCCGACTTGGTGAAGGCACCGAGAAGGATCAGGATCAGCGCCGGCAGATAGTAGGGTGATGCTTGGATCAGGTCCTTGTTCTGCAGGATCACCGTCAGGTCGTAGCTGCCGGCGATGTTGCCCAGGATCAGCATCCCCGCGATCATCGCGAGGCCCCCACCGCCCGTCACCGCCAGCGCCATCCGCGCGCCTTGGCGGCCCTCGGGGAGGTGCTTCCAGTAACCGATGAGCAGGAAGGAGGAGAGCGAGGTCAGCTCCCAGAAGATCAGAAGCAGGAGGATGTTGTCCGAAAGGACGATCCCCACCATCGCGCCCTGGAACAGCAGGAGATAGGTGAAGAACTGCCCCATCGGGTCGGACTTCGCCAGGTAGAAACGGGCGTAGAGGATGATCAGGAGGCCGATCCCCAGAATCAACCCGGCGAACATCAGGCCCAGGCCGTCGAGGAAGAAGTTCGCGTTCAGGCCGAGCGCGGGCAGCCATTCGATCCGGGTCTGGACGACCTCTCCCCGCAGGACCGCCGGGGCCTGGAGGGCAAGGAGGATCAGCGCGAGCAGGGTTACCGCGCCCGTCGCCGTGGCACAGGCATTGCGACCCGCACGGATCATCAGGCCGGGAAGGAGCGCGCCGAGGAACGGGAGCGCCGCGATCAGGGCTAGGGACATGCGGGTGGGGTCCTCGTCGTGGCGGCTGTCTGTTGGTTATCGTTCGCGTCGCGGCGGGTTTCGGGCGATTTTGGGCCTGCCGTCAAGGGTTTCAAGCCCCTTGCGTCGCGATACCGCAGTTTTGGACGGGATTTTCTGACGGGATTGCCGCCCTCGGGGGCGTCGAACCCCCTCGTCCGGGCTGCCACGGTCCGTATGGCGGCGGGAGGTGACCAGGTCCATCCGGCACGGAAAGCAGTGGCAGCCCCGCAAGGGGGCTGCCACCGAACGGTCAGGCGACTTCGGCCACGCCCTCGGGCACCTTGGCGCCGGTCATGAAGGCCACCGCGTCGGACATCGAGTAGTCCTGCGGCTTGATCACGCAGAGGCGGCGGCCAAGGCGGTGGATGTGGATGCGGTCCGCGACTTCGAAAACATGCGGCATGTTGTGGCTGATCAGGATGATCGGGATGCCACGGCTGCGGACGTCCCGGATCAGTTCCAGCACCCGGCGGCTTTCCTTGACACCAAGTGCGGCGGTGGGTTCGTCCAGGATCACCACCTTCGACCCGAAGGCGGCAGCCCGCGCCACCGCGACACCCTGGCGCTGGCCACCCGAGAGCGTCTCGACCGCCTGGTCGATGTTCTGGATCGTCATGAGGCCAAGCTCGTTGAGCTTCTGTCGCGCGAACTGGCGCATCTGCGGCCGGTCAAGCTGGCGGAAGACCGATCCCATGATGCCGGGTTTCCGGATCTCGCGCCCCATGAACATGTTGTCGGCGATCGAAAGCGCCGGCGACATGGCGAGCGTCTGGTAGACCGTCTCGATCCCGGCCTTGCGCGCCTCGATGGGCGTGCGGAAGGCGATGGGCTGGCCTTCGAGGCGGATCTCGCCCTCGTCCGGGATCACGGCGCCGGAGATGGCCTTGATCAAGGTGGATTTCCCGGCGCCGTTGTCGCCGATGACGGCGAGGATCTCGCCCGGCATCAGTTCGAAGTCGCAGTTGTCGAGCGCGGTGACCTTGCCGTAGCGCTTGGTCAGGCCCCGTGCGGTCAGAATGGGTTCCATGTTCTCCTCCCCCTCAGCTCGAGACCTTGCGGATCCACTGGTCCACCGCCACGGCGGCGATGATCAGCACACCCGTGAGCAGGACCTTCCACTGCGGGTCCGCGTTCATCATGTTCAGGCCCATCGACATGATGCCGACGATGAGCGTCCCGAAGAGCACCCCCAGGATCGAGCCGCGCCCGCCGAAGAGCGAGATGCCCCCGATCACGGTTGCGGTGATGGCCTGTAGGTTGAAGTCCGTCACGACGGTCGAGGGCGAGACCGACCCGTTCCGGCCGATGGAGACCCAGGCCGCAAGGCCCGCGATGAGGCCCGCCAGAGTGTAGACGGCGATCAGGACCTTCTTGGTGCTGATGCCCGCCAGTTCGGCCGCGTCCGGGTCGTCGCCCACGGCGTAGATGTGTCGACCGAAGGCGGTGTGGTTCAGCATGAACCAGAGGACCACGTAGAGCGCGATCATCGCCACGACGCCGTAGGTGACGACGGCGGGGCCGACGCGGAAGTTCTGGCCGAAGATGTGCAGAAGCTGGGTCTGGGCGGTCAGGTCGGCTTCGCGCATCGTCTCGTTGGCGGAATAGATCAGGCAGATCGCCATGATGATGTTCCAGGTGCCCAGCGTGACGATGAAGGGCGGCAGACGCAGGCGTGCGACTAGGTTGCCGTTCACGAAGCCCCAGAAGCCGGCCACGACGAAGCCTGCAAGCAGCGCCAGGACCGCCGGGATGGCGAAGTCTCCGGGCGAGCCGTCGGTCAGGACCCAGTTGCCCATCACGACGAAGGAGAAGACCATGATCACCCCGATGGCGAGGTCGATGCCCGCGGTCAGGACGACCAGGGTCTGGGCGGCGGCCAGGATACCGACGACGGCGACCTGCTGCATGACCAGGGTGAGGGTATAGGCGCTGAAGAAGCGGTCACCGGCGAAGATGCCGAAGAAGGCGATAAGGCCCAGAAGCACGATCAACGGTACCAGCGCCGGGTTGCCGTGCAGCACGTGCTGCAGCTTGGCCAGCGGCGATTTCCTCTCTTCGAACTGGGCGACGTTCTGGTCGGCGCCCTTGCTCGCGCTTTCGAAGTCCTGCGCTTGGGTCATGCTGTTGGTCCCCTCCCTATGGCCCGAGTTCATCGTGCCTCAATCCTCGCCTTGAAGAAAGGGCGGCGCTAAGGCCGCCCTTTCCCGTTCCGGCGTCAGATGCCGGATGCGATCTTGGGCGAAATCAGCCCCAGCAGAGCTCGGTGCCCTTGGTGGTGTCGATCGACGCCACGCCTTCGGCCGGCTTGTCGGTGACAAGCGCCACGCCGGTGTCGAAGAAGGACTTGCCTTCGGTCGGCGCGGGCTTGGAGCCGTCAGCGGCGAACTTGGCAATTGCCTCGACGCCGAGGGCCGCCATCGCCAGCGGGTACTGCTGCGAGGTCGCGCCGATCACGCCGTCCTTGACCGAGGCAACGCCCGGGCAGCCGCCGTCGACCGAAACGATCAGCACGTTGCCTTCCAGACCGACTGCCTTCAGCGCCTGGTAGGCACCGACGGCGGCGGGTTCGTTGATGGTGTGGACGACGTTGATGCCCGGGTCCTTCTGGAGAAGGTTCTCCATCGCCTTGCGGCCGCCTTCCTCGTTGCCGTTGGTCACGTCATGGCCGACGATGCGCGGATCATCCTCGTCGCCGATGTCGTTGGCGTCCTTCACGTCAATGCCGAAGCCCATCATGAAGCCCTGGTTGCGCAGGACGTCGACGGTCGGCTCCGACGGGGTCAGGTTCAGGAAGGCGATCTTGGCGTTGGCAGCTTCAGCACCCAGCGTCGCGGCAGCCCAGGCACCGATCAGGCGGCCGGCTTCCAGGTTGTCGGTCGCGAAGGTCGCGTCGGCGGCGTCAGCCGGATCCAGCGGGGTGTCGAGCGCGATGACCAGGAGGCCGGCTTCGCGGGCCTTGGCCAGCGGGCCGACGATGGCCTTGGTGTCCGAAGCAGCGATCAGGATGCCCTTGGCGCCGTCCGCGATGCAGCTTTCGACCGCAGCGACCTGGCTGTCGTGGTCGCCGTCGACCTTGCCGGCGTAGGATTTCAGGGTCACGCCCAGCTCGGCCGCCTTGGCCTCGGCGCCTTCCTTCATCTTCACGAAGAACGGGTTGGTGTCGGTCTTGGTGATCAGGCAGGCCGAGACGCCGTCCTGTGCCGAGGCGAAGCCGGCCGACAGCGCAAGCGCGCCAGCGCCCAGAAGGGCTTTGGTGATGACTTTCATGGTCTTCCTCCCAAGGTGGGGGCAATTCCGCCCCCGTTTCAAAAGCCGTGCGCCGGACCGCATGGTCCAGCGACGCGGACAGAAAAGCTGATTCCCGCCCTCGCGTCAAGATAATTAAATCACTGTGATTTATTATTGACAGGCGCGACTTCCGGCCGCAGTCTGCGCTGGAAATGGGGAGCAGATGTTCCCGTCTGGCGGACCCGGGAGGAGGGGGAGGCCATGCTGATCGGTATACCGCCCCTTTTGGGCCCCGACTTCCTGGCGACGCTGCGCGGCATGGGCCACGGGGACGAGCTTGCCATCGTGGACGGCAACTATCCAGCCCTTGACCACGCGCGTCGGCTGGTCCGCGCCGATGGTCATGGGCTGCTTTCCGTGATCGAGGCGGTGCTGACGGTCATGCCGCTGGACCGTGCCGTCCCGGCGGCGCTGTTCCGCGCGAGCCTGAACAACGAGCCGACCCAGGCGGGCGAGATCCATCGCAAGATTGACGCACTCTTCGCCCGGATGGCTCCCGGGATGACCGTGGTGCCGCTGGCAGGCCAGGCGCTCTATCCGCGCATCCGGAGTGCGCATGCGATCGTCGCGACCTCGGAGACGGCACTTTTCGCCAACGTGATCCTCCGCAAGGGGGTGATCGGTCCGGCGGGCTAGGCCATGCAGGACGTCTCGCCCAACGCTCTGGAGGCTGTGCGGGGCACGAACCAGTCCGGCATGCGCGACCACAATGAACGGCTGGTGCTGTCGCTGGTCCGTCGGCACGGGGCGCTGGCGAAGTCGGACATCGCGCGGATGACGGGGCTCTCGGCGCAGACGGTCAGCGTCATCATGCGCGGGCTGGAGGACGAGGGCCTCCTGGAACGCGGCCAGCCGGTGCGGGGCCGTGTGGGCCAGCCCTCGATCCCGATGTCGCTGGCGGCGGAGGGGGCGTTCTTCTTCGGACTGAAGGTCGGGCGGCGGTCGGCGGACCTTGTGCTGACCGATTTCCGTGGCCGTCTGCGCGCGGCGCGGCGGAAGGTCTACCGCTACCCGACCCCCGACGCGGTGGTGGGCTTCGTGCGGGAGGCGGTGCCCGAGCTTGCGGGAGAACTGCCCGTCGCCGTGAGGGGCAGGGTGATGGGCATGGGCGTGGCGATGCCGTTCCAGCTGTGGAACTGGGTCTCGGTCCTGGGCGTGCCGCAGTCCGAGATGGACGCCTGGCGCGCGCGCGACCTGGGGGCGGAGCTTCAGGCGGCGACGGGGCTGCCGGTCTATGTCCAGAACGATGCGACCTCGGCCTGCGGGGCAGAGCTGATCTTCGGGACGGGGGAGCGGCCGAAGGACTTCCTCTACTTCTACTTCGGGACCTTCATCGGGGGTGGCCTCGTCATGAACGGCCAGCTCTATCTCGGTCGAACCGGGAACGCGGCGGCGGTGGGGTCGATCCAGGTGCCTGCTCCGGGCGGCGGGACGCGGCGGCTGATCGACCTGGCCTCGATGTCCGTCCTCGCCGAGGCGATGGAGGCGGCGGGGGAGGGGTCGGACCACCTCTGGTCCCAGCATGACCGGTGGGAGGTGTCTTCCGCCGTGCTGGAGCCCTGGCTCGACCAGGCGGCCGGGGCGCTGGCCCATGCAACGCTGGCGGCGGCGGCGCTGTTGGAGATCGAGGCGGTGCTGATCGACGGGTGGATGCCGGTCGCGGTGCGGGCCGAGGTGGTGCGGCGGACAAGGGGGGCGCTGCTGGGGCTGGACCTCGCCGGGATCGAGCCGCCGGTGATCCGGGAGGGGACGGTGGGGGCGGATGCGCGGGCGCTGGGGGCGGCGGCGATTCCCTTGTCACAGAGGTATCTGATCGACCAGAACGTCGCGGTGCGGGAGGGGTAGTGTCCACGGTGGACATTTTCTGATTTTATTTTGGAATCAGAGGGATGGTCGTGGGCGTTTACCGAGTGTTAACCGGCTTTTCCCAGCCCCTGCCACCTCCCCCGAGGGTGCGCGCCCCGTTGGTTCGGTCCTGAGGGCCGCAAGGGAGTCGCGTTTGGGTGGCGGCCGGGGGTTTCACACCCCCGGACCCCCGTGGGATATTTGGAGCCAGGTGAAAGGCTAATGGGCCGGAGCGGATCGCCGAAGGCGGTGCAACGCCGCTAACCGGTTTCCTGGGCTTCAGCCCATGTTGCCATGGAGCTGTAAGGCTCGCGCAGGGGCGTCACCCCTTCGCCAAATCCTCGAACAGCCGCGCCACGCCTTCCGCGCCTGGATCGTTGTGCCCCTTGAGCTTGTCGGCGGCGAGGTAGCTCGCCCTCCCGGCCTTGGCGCGGGTCATCTGGGCGGTGGCGTTGGCGCCCTCGCGGGCGGCTTTGGCGGCTTGCGCCACGCCCTGCGGGAGGGCGGCGAGGGCGGGGGCGAGGGCGTCGATCATGGTGCGGTGGCCGGGGGCGGCTCCGCCGACTTGCATCACGCGGTCCAGACCTGCGGTCAACGCGCCGATCCAGGTTTTGCCAGAGGCGCTGGCGTCGCCGGCGGCGGCGAAGAAGATCGCGAGGAGGACGCCGGAGGAGCCACCCATGGTCTGGGACAGTTCCATGCCGATGGCGCGGTAAAGCTGCGTCGGGTCGGCGAGGGGGAGGCGGTCGAGGGCGGCGTGGAGGGCGCGGGCGGCGCCAGCGAGGGTGCTGCCGGTGTCGCCGTCACCGGACTTCGCGTCGAGGGCGTTGAGGTCGGATTCGACGGCGATGAGGGCCTTGCAGCAGCGCTCAATCAGGGCGCGGCGGGCAGGGTGGGCGCTGGGCACTGGCTGGATGGGCGCGAGTCCGTCGGGGAGGGGGCGGACGGCGACGGCACCGAAGGGGGAGAGGCCGGGCCAGGCGTGGGGGGCGACGGGGGCGGCGAGGCTGGTGACCTGCGCGTGGTCGACGGGGAGGAGCGAGACCGAGAAGCCATGCATGTCGAGCGAGGTCATCAGGGGGGCGGGGCCGATCATCCACTTGACCTTGCCGCCCAAGGGGGAGCGGGCGAGTTCCTCGGCGAGGATCGACATCTCCAGCGGCGTGGTGGAGCCGAGGTTGTTCAGAAGCGCGACATGGTCGCCGCTGCCGGTGTGGGGCAGGAGCTTTTCGGCGACCATCTGCATGGCCGACCGCGCGCCGGAGAAGTCGACCTGTTCGATCCCGGCTTCGCCGTGGATGCCCAAGCCCAGTTCGGCCTTTCCGGCGCTGATGCGGTCCTCCTTGGGCGAGCCGGGGACGGTGCAGGTGTCGAGCGACATGCCGATGGAGATCGCGCCCTTGATGACCTGGGTGGCGGCGGCGGTGATGGTGTCGAGGTCGGCGCCGGATTCGGCCATGGCTCCGGCGATCTTGTGGACGAAGAGGGTTCCGGCGACGCCGCGGGCCTGGGGCAGGTCGGGCAGCGCGATGTCGTCGTCAACGATGACCATCGAGACCTTGAGGCCGAAGGCGCGGGCCCGTTCGGCGGCGAGGCCGAAGTTCAGGCGGTCGCCGGTGTAGTTCTTGACGATGAGGAGGCAGCCGGCCTTGCCGGTGACGGCGAGGATGCCTGCCAGCACCGCGTCCACCGAAGGCGAGGCGAAGACGTCGCCGCAGACGGCGGCGGTGAGCATCCCCTGGCCGACGAAGCCGGCGTGGGAGGGTTCATGGCCGGAACCGCCTCCGCTGACGAGCGCGACCTTGGAGCGGTCCCAGTCGGTGCGGACGACGACGCGGATATGGGGGTAGCCGTCGAGGCGGGCGAGCTTGCCGCCGGAGGTTCTGAGGAGGCCGTCGATGGCTTCGGTAACGAGGCTCTCGCGCGAGTTCATGAACTGTTTCATGGGGTTGGCCTTTCAGATGCGGTTGCCGGAGGCGTCGAACCAGAGGGGGTTGTGGGGACGGATGTTGAGGGTCTGCCCCGGTCTCAGCGCGGTGTGGGGTTCGGTCAGGGTGATGAGGTTGTGCGGGCCGAGGGCGAGGTGCAGGCGGGTCTGGTCGCCGAGGTGCTCGACCCGCTGGATGGTCGCTGGCTGGCCGTCACCGACGTGGATGTGCTCGGGACGGAGGCCGATCTGGGCGGCGTTGGCGGGGGCTCCGGGGAGGGCGTCAGCCGGGAGCAGGTTGATGTGCGGCTGGCCGAGGCGGGAGGCGACGTAGGTCGAGACCGGGTTTTCGTAGATGTCCCGGGGCGTGCCGAACTGGACCAGTTTGCCGTGGTCGAGGACGCCCACGTGGGTGGCCATCGTCATCGCCTCGATCTGGTCGTGGGTCACGTAGAGGAAGGTGGCGGCCATGTCGGCGTGGATGCGCTTGAGCTCGATCCGGAGGTCGGCGCGGAGCTTGGCGTCGAGAGAGGAGAGGGGTTCGTCCATCAGGTAGATGCGGGGGTTGCGGACCAAGGCGCGGCCGATAGAGACGCGCTGCATCTCGCCGCCGGAAAGCGCCGTGGCCTTGTTGTCGAGCTTGTGGGGGATCCTCAGGACCTCGGCCACCTCTTGCACGCGCTTGGCGATCTGGTCCTCGCGCATCGCGATCATGGGCGAGCGGAGCGGGAAGGCCAGGTTGTCGCGGACGGTGAGGTGGGGGTAGAGCGAGTATTGCTGGAAGACCATCGCCACGTCGCGCTGGGCCGGGGTTTCCTGCAGGACCGAGGCGCCGTCGATGCGGACGTCTCCGGCGTCGGGTTTGTCGAGGCCGGCGATGAGGCGGAGGGTGGTGGTCTTGCCCGCGCCCGTGGGGCCGAGGAGGACGACGAAGGCGCCCGAGGGGATGGTCATGGTGACGTCCTTGAGGGCCTGCGTGGCGCCGTAGGACTTGGACAGGTTCTGGAGTTGGACCTCAGCCATGATGGACCCCGGCGTTGGCGGCGGTGCGGAAGGCGCGGCCGGTGGTGGCGTCGAAGAGGGAGAGGCGGGGGGCGGAGAGTTTCAGGCCGGTGAGGTCGCCGGGTTTGGCGGGTTGGGTGGAAGGGGTGCGGGCTTTCACGGGTCCGAAGGGGGTGGAGAGGGTGACGATCTGGGTGGTGCCGAGGTACTCGACTGCCTCGATCCGGCCCTTGAGCGCGCCGGTGTCCGAGAGGGCGACGTGTTCGGGGCGGACGCCGAGGACCAGTTGGCCGGAGGCGGGTTCCTGAAGTTGGGGGAGGGTGATGGGGGTGTCTCCCAAAGTGACCTGCTCCGCACCTGCCGTGGCGGTGCCGTCGAAGCGCAGGAAGTTCATCGCGGGGCTGCCGATGAAGTCGGCGACGAACAGGGTCGCGGGGTGGTCGTAGATGTCCTGCGGGGTGCCGAACTGCTCGACGACGCCGTGGTTCATCACGACGATCTTGTCGCCCATCTGCATGGCTTCCAGCTGGTCGTGGGTGACGTAGACGGTGGTGGCGTGCATGCGGTCGTGGAGGGCGCGCAGTTCTTCGGCCATGATCTCGCGGAATTCGGCGTCGAGGGCGCCGAGGGGTTCGTCCATCATGAAGGCCTTGGGGTTCCGCACGATGGCACGGCCGAGGGCGACGCGCTGGCGGTCGCCTCCTGACAACCCGCCGACGGGTTTGTCGAGCATGTGGTCGATGCGGAGGATCCTTGCGACCTCGGCCACCTTGCGCTGGACCTCGGCCTTGGGGACGCCCTGGGACACCAGCGGATAGGCGATGTTCTTCCGCACGTTCATGTGCGGGTAGAGGGCGAACATCTGGAAGACCATCGCGATGTCGCGCTGGCTTGCCGGTTTCTGGCTGACGTCCTCACCGTCGATCAGGATTTCGCCGGAGGTCGGAAGTTCGAGGCCCGCGATCATGCGCAGCGTGGTGGTCTTGCCGCAGCCGGAGGGGCCGAGCAGCATGAAGAACTCGCCGTCCTTGATCGTGAAGGACGAGCCCTTGACGGCGGTGAAGGCGCCGAATTCCTTGCGGAGGTTCTTGATGACGATTTCGGCCATATTATTCCGGGAAATGGCTGACGATGATGAACATCACCGTGCCGACAAGGGTGACAAGGAAGGACCAGGTGTAGGCCCAGAGGAAGAAGGGCTGCATCAGCATGACGACGCCAAGCGCGATGAGGAGGGTGGCGAGCATCTCCCACGGGCCGCGACGTAGGCGGAGCAGGCCGGAAAAGAACGTGGTGAGGAACGTGGTCATGGCGTCGGACCTTCTCGGTGGGTCTTGGAAAGGCCGGCGCGGATTTCGGCACCAAACCGAGTGACAAGGTCTCCCGCGCCCTCGATCTGGTCGAGGTCGGAGACGCCGGTGCCGGCGTAGAGACAGCCACCAAGCGGATCGCCCGCGGCAGTCGGCCCCGGTGGCATGTCGCAGTAGCGTACATAGTCGGAGCCGTCCTGGCGGAACACGATCTCGCCCTCTCCCGGACGGTGCGGCGGCCGCGGCGAGCCTGCGGCCTCCCAGGTTGTGAAGGTTGAATTGCGCAGGACGCGGTGCATGGCATGGGGCCAGTCGATGTCGAAGCAGTTGGTGAAGGCGGTGTCCCCGGAGCTGGCGGCAAGGAGGGCAGCCTTGTAGTCCGGATGGATCGCGGCCTCATGCGTGGCCAGGAAGCGGGTGCCCAGCATGACCCCGGCGGCGCCTGCCGCGATGGCCTGCTGGATGGCGGCAGGGCTGGCGATGCCACCGGCGACGACGACAGGAATGTCCCGGGCGACGGCAAGGACCTGGGGAAGAAGCGTGGCGAGCGGCGTGGTGCCCTGGACATGGCCCCCGGCCTCGACCCCCTGGGCGATCAGGAAGTCGGCGCCGGCATCGATGGCCCGGCGGGCGCCCGCGGCATTGCCGATCTGGACGCCGACGCGGGTTCCGGCCTTGTGGGCCCGGGCGATGCGGGCCGCGTCGAGGCCCCAGGAGAGGGTGACGACGGGGACACCGGCATCAAGCGCGGCGTCATACCCTTCGCAGGGGAAATGCAGGACGAAGTTCGCGAAGAACGGCTTTCCCGGCAGTGCCTTGCGGAGGTCGGTGACCCGTTGCGTCACCTCGTCGGGGCTGGACCAGGTCAGGGCAAGCCCGCCAAGGCCACCGGCGCGGCAGACTGCGGTGACAAGCTCTGGCGTGGCTGCCGACCCGATGGGGGCCTGGATGATCGGCAGGTCCTGGCCGGTCAGCGCAAGCAGCCGTTGGACGGGGGGCGGATAGGTCATTTGCGCACCGCCCCGAAGGTGATCCCGCGCAGGAGGTGTTTGCGCAGAAGGATGGTGAAGATCATCACCGGCAAGAGGAACAGCGTCGCCCCGGCAGCCACGGCGGGCCAGTCCTGGCCGCCGACGCCGATGATCGTCGGGATGAAGGGCGGCGCGGTCTGGGCGTTTCCGGAGGTGAGGAGGACGGCGAAGGCGTATTCGTTCCAGGCGAAGATCAGGCAGAAGATCGCGGTGGAGGCGATGCCGGTGGCGGCTTGCGGCAGGACAACTTTACGGAAGGCCTGGAAGCGGGTGTAGCCGTCGATGAGGGCGGCTTCCTCGTATTCGCGCGGGATCTCGTCGATGAAGCCCTTCAGGAGCCAGACGGCGAGGGAGATGTTCACGGCCGTGTAGAGGAGGATCATTCCGAGATGCGTGTCCGAGAGGCCAAGCTCGCGATACATCAGGTAGATCGGGATCGCGACGGCGATGGGCGGCATCATCCGGGTCGAGAGGATGAAGAACAGGAGATCGTCCTTCAGCGGCACCTTGAAGCGCGAGAAGGCATAGGCGGCAAGCGTGCCGAGGAAGATCGACAGGAACGTCGATCCGAAGCCGATGATGACCGAGTTCAGGAAGCGCTCGCCGAAGCGGGAGGGGCCAGCGATGACCATGCCCTGGTCGCGGACGATCTCGTCGTACCAGGTCTCGGGCGGGGGGAGGGCCTGGAAGTCCTCCTGCGCGATGCGGGTGCGGGTGGTGAAGAGGTTGACGTAGCCTTCAAGCGAGGGCTCGAACACGACCTTCGGCGGGTATGAGATCGAGTCCGGGCCGGACTTGAAGCTGGTGGAGATGATCCAGACGAGCGGCAGCAGGGTGATGATCGTGTAAAGCGCGACCAGGGCGGCAGCAACCCATTTCGAGGCCTTGGACGGCTCGGTGACGGAATAGGCGCTCATCTTTCTTTCACCTTGTTCAGGGCCTTCACGTAGATCGAGGCAAGGCCGAAGACGGTCACGAAGAGGATGATCGCATAGGCGCTGGAATAGCCGGTCCGCCACTTTTCAAACGCTTCGCGCTTGAGGTCGATGGACGTTAGGAGCGTCTCGTTCCCCGGGCCACCGCCGGTCAACAGATTGACCATATCGAACATTTTGAAGTTCTCGATTCCGCGGAAGAGGACGGCGAGCATGAGGAAAGGCAACACCATCGGCACGGTGATGGTCCAGAACTGCCGCCACTTGGAGGCGCGGTCCACTTCGGCGGCCTCGTAGATGTAGTCGGGGATGGACCGCAGGCCCGCGAGGCAGATCAGCATGACGAAGGGCGTCCACATCCAGGTGTCGACGATGATGATCGACCAGGGCGCGAGGCCTCCGGGGCCAAGCATCGAGAAGGAGGAGGCAGGGGTGCCGGTCAGCAGCTCGACCACGTAATTCACCAGGCCGATCTGCGGCTGGTAGAGGAAGGTCCAGAAGTTGCCGACCACGGCGGGGGACAGCATCATCGGCAGGACGATGAGCGTGGTCAGCAGGTCGTTGCCCTTGAACTTGCGGTTGATGAGCCAGGCCAGCGTGAAGCCGATGATCACCTGCAGGACGATGGTCCAGATCAGGAAATGCGCCGTCGTCTGCATCGTCTGCCAGATGCCGTCATCGGTCAGGATGCGTTCGTAATTGCGCAGTCCGACCCATTCCACCTCTTCGTTCGGGCGGTTGGCCCGGTAATTGGTGAAGGAGAGCCGCACCGTCCAGATCAGCGGGAAGATGTTGATCGCGAGCAGGAGGAAGATCGTGGGTGCCACAAAGATCCAGGCGATGGCCCGGTCGCTGAGGCCGCGGACCTTCCGGGCAAGGGGCGCGGGCGTGGCCCGGGCAGCGGCGTCTATCGGATTTGGCATGTGGTATTCCCAGGGGATGCGTCCCCGGACCCGTGCCTTGTGGGCAGGGTTGCTGCAGGAAGCTCCCCCGCCCCGGGAAGGGGCGGGGGAAGGCGGGGCTCAGAGCTTGCCTTCGTCCTCGAAGACTTCGGTCCAGTCTGCGATCAGGCCATCGAGCGCCTCTTGCGCGGTGCCCTGGTCGGCCACGATGTAGTTGTGGAGACGTTCCTGCATCGCGAGCAGGAGCTGCGCATAGGCCGGCTCCTGCCAGAAGTCCTGGACACCGCCCATCGCCTCGAGGAAGTCACCGGCGAAGGGCGCGGTGTTCACGAAGTTCGGGTCTTCCAGAACCGCCTTGTGGCAGGAATAGCCGCCTGCGGCCCACCACTTCTTCTGCACCTCGGGGTTGGCGAACCATTTGATGTAGGCAAGTGCGCCGTCCATGTTGTCGGTGTTCGCCACCACGCTGATGCCCTGGCCGCCAAGGGTGGAGGCCGCGACATTCTGCGCGGGGTTGACGAAGAAGTCGATCTTGTCGCCGCCGACATTGGGGTCGGCCGCAAGGCCCGGGAAGAAGGCGAACCAGTTCATCGCCATCGCCACCTGGCCCGACTTGAAGGCGTCGAGCGACTGTTCCATGTAGGCGTTGTCATAGCCGGGGGGCGTGCCGGTCTTGTAAAGCTCCTTGTAGAACTCAAGGGCTTCCACCGCGGCGGGCGAGTTCACCGCCCCTTCCATGTCGTACTTGCCGGGGGTGTTCTCGTACTTGAAGCCCCAGGCATAAAGCGCGCCGGTCGCGCCCATCGTGATGCCTTCCGAGCCACGCTCGGTGAAGATGGAAGCGCCGTAGACGGTCTTGCCGTCGATCTCGCGACCCTGGAAGAACTGCGCGATTTCAAGCAGTTCCTTCTGGGTCTTCGGCTCGGCCAGATCGCGGCCGTACTTCTCCTTGAACTCGGCCTGGATTTCCGGACGCGCGAACCAGTCCTTGCGATAGAACCAGCCATTCGCGTCGCCCATCGCGGGGAGCGCGTAGTAGTTCGGCGTGCCCTTCGGCCAGGTCGAATAGGCATAGACGGTCGCAGGTGCGAAGTCGTCCATGCTGATGCCTTCCTTGTCGAAGAAGTCGTTCAGCTTGACGTACCAGTTGTTCTCGGCCGCGCCCCCGATCCACTGGCTGTCGCCGATCAGGAGGTCGCAGAGCTGACCGCCCGAGTTCAGCTCGTTCAGGATGCGGTCGGCGAAGTTCGGCCACGGCACGAATTCGAACTTCATGGTGATGCCCGACTGGGCCTCGAAGTCCTTCGACAGTTCGACGAGTGCGTTCGCCGGGTCCCACGCGGCCCAGCAGAGCGTCAGTTCGTTCGCTTGGGCATTGGCCTGCGAGGCCCAGGCCAGCGCAATAGCCGCAGAGGCGGCCAGAGAAGTCCGTTTCATGCATTCCTCCCGGTGGTTGAACTTGGACCCGTGCGGATGCCGGGCCTTCTTGGATTGCGGTGACGATAGGCAGAAGCGGGCGGGCCTGTAAAGCACTTTTGAGGAACGTACCTCATTTCGTGGCAAGGGCTTTGCTCAAACCGATTTGAGCCGGCTTCACGCGACCCGGTGGACCGGCTGGGGCAAGGGTTCGGGGGGCAGGTTCTCGCGCAGGACGATCTCGATTCGAATCTGTTCCTGGCCTTCGTCGAGCGGCTGGTTGTCCACCTTGGCCCGCAGCACGCGAAGAGTGGAGCGGGCAAGGTGGCCGAGATTCTGGGTGATGACGGCGGTGATCTCGCCGTTCGTCAGGGACTGCCGGACATGCGGGGTCAATTCATGGCAAATCACGGTAAGCTTTCCCGAAAGCCCCATATCTGCAAGGACTTGCGTAAGTGTCCGGTTGCCGCCGCCCATCGCGTAGATCCCGCGGAGGCGCGGGGCATTGGCCAGCATCTCGGTCACCACGTGCCGCAGGGTGGCGGGAGAGCCGTGGGTTTCGAGCGACTGCAGGACCTCGAGCCCCGGGAAGTCGCGCAGCATCACTTCGTCAAAGCCGCGGCGGCGCTCGATCATGTCGCGGGCGAGAAGCGACTGGCCGAGCACCATGACCTGCCCGGGCCCGCCGCCAAGGAAGCGGCCCATCATCATACCGGCCGTGCGACCGGCCGCGCGGTTGTCGATGCCGACGAAATGGTCGGCCCCGGGAAGTTCAGAGACCAGAGCCACTACCGGAAAACCCTTTGCACGCAGCTGGCGGACAGCATCGCGAAGGATGGGGGTCTCGGGCGCCATCAGCGCGACTCCGACATAGTCACGACCGGGCAGCGTGGCGAGAAGCGCGGCAAGGGCATGGGGGTCCTCGGCCGGGAAGCGGTGCAGGCGAAGCTCGGTCCGGCTGGTGGCGGCCATCGTCCCCGCTTCGATCAGGGCCTCAGCAAGGGCTTGAACAAATTGGCTTTCCGTATCAGGCAGCAGAACGGCAACGCGGTAATTGCGCCCGCGCGCCAGGTTCGCTGCCGTGAGGTCGCGGACATATCCAAGCTTGGCAATGGCATCATTCACCGCGCGGATGGTCTTCTCGCGCACGCCGGGCCGTGCGTTCAGGACACGGTCGACCGTGGCAAGGCTGACCCCAGCCTCGCGGGCGATATCGTTGACAGTTGGCCGCAAGGCGGGCTCCAGGTTTCCTGTGCCGAGTATCCGATGCTGTCTGAGGTACGTCAATCAGCTTGTGGGTCGCGCTTTTGCCGTTCAAGGCGCTGGACGAGGCGGTTAGGGTTGGGGGGAACGCTTTGTGGGAGGCAAGCATGACCAGAACAATCCTGCTGTTCGGCGACAGCAACACACACGGCACGATCCCGATGCCCGATCTTGACGGGGCAGGCCGCTTCGACCGGCAGGAACGCTGGGCCGGGCGTCTGGCGAAGCTTCTGCCGGACTGGGAAGTGATCACCGAGGGCCATCCGGGCCGGACGGCTGTGCATGACGATCCGGTGGAGGGCGAGCACCGCAACGGGCTCAGGGTGCTGCCGGCGCTTCTTGAAAGCCACAAGCCCATCGACGTGGTGCTTGTCATGCTGGGGACGAATGACCTGAAGCCCCGGTTCTCGGTCAATGCTGCAGACATCGCGCATTCGCTGGAGCGGCTGGTGCGGATGATCCGCGCCTCGGACTGCGGGCCGGGCGGTGCGGCACCGCAGGTGCTGCTGGTGGCTCCGCCGCCGATCATCGAGGTGGGCTGCCTGAAGGAGATGTTCGCCGGCGGAGCGGGGAAGTCGCAGCGCCTTGCGGTCGAGATCGAGGCGGCGGCAAAGCGGGTGGGCGTGCCCTTCCTGGATGCGGGGAAGGTGGTCAAGGTCTCGCCCGTCGATGGCATCCACTACGACGCCGAGGCGAACCCAAAGCTGGCGGAGGCCTTTGCGGCGGCGATCAGGGCGCATTTCCCCTGAAGCTGTCGGATTTCTGCTGGAACGGGGGGCGGTCGGGGCGCAAGCTGGAGACAGGAGGCCCCCCATGACTCAGCACGATCCATCGCTTGCCATCGCGGAACTCCGCGCCAATGTCTCGGTGCCCTTCGAGCGAGCGCGGGCGATGCCGAAGTCGGTCTACACCTCGCCTGACTTCGCCAAGGCCGAGGAAGAGCACATCTTCGCGCGTGAATGGCTTTGTGCGGGCCGGGCGGATGGGTTGCCGAACCCCGGCGACTACCTGACGATGGTGATCGCCGGTGAGCCGGTGATCATCCTGCGCGACCGGGAGGGCGTGTTGCGCGGCATGTCCAACGTCTGCCGCCACCGGATGAGCACGCTGCTGGAGGGCCGGGGGAACGTGCGGTCCATCGTCTGTCCGTATCATGCCTGGACCTACAACCTGGATGGGTCGCTTCGGGGTGCCCCGGCGATGGCGCGGAACGAGGGGTTCTGCAAGGAGGACGTGAAGCTGCCTGCGGTCCGGGTGGAGGACTGGCAGGGCTGGATCATGGTGACGCTGAACCCGGATGCGCCGCCGGTGGCTGAACGGCTGGCGGGGGTGGACCGGCTGGTTGGCCATTTGCCGATGAAGGACTACCGCGAGGTCTTCCGCGAAGAGTTCCGCTGGGACACGAACTGGAAGGTCCTGGCCGAGAATTTCATGGAAAGCTACCACCTGCCGGTCTGCCATGCGGGGACCATCGGCGGGGCCTCCGACCTGAACAAGATGGAATGCCCTGAGGGTGAGGAGGCGTTCAACTACCACTGGATCGTCAAGAACGACCTGGTGCCGCTGGCGCTGGCGCATCCGTCGAACACCACGCTGCAGGGCGACGACCGGCGGATCACCTGGCTTCTGGCGATCTATCCCGCGCTCCTGATCACGCTGACGCCGGGGTATTTCTGGTACCTCAGCTTGACGCCGGACGGGCCTGGCTCGGTCCGGGTGCTGTTCGGCGGGGGCATGAGCGCGGAATGGATGGCGGACCCCGAGGCGCCGGCGCATCTGGGATCGGTAAAGGCGCTGCTCGATGACGTGAACGTCGAGGACAAGGGTTGCGTCGAGAAGGTCTGGAAGGGCCTGTGCGCGGGGATGTCCGCACCGGGGGCGCTGAGCCATCTGGAGCGGCCGAACTATGACTTCGCCCGGTATATTGCCAGTCGGATGCCGTAAGCCGGTCTTGACCTTGCGCCGCGTGGCGTCACCTATCCGCGCATGACACAGCACGCCCTGATCGTGGCCCACGGCCAACCCTCCGACCCTCGCCCCGCGGGGGCCGCGCTGGAAGCTTTGGCGGCGAAGGTGGAGGCGCTGCTGCCGGGTTGGTCGATCACCGCCGCGACCTTGGCCGAGGAGGGGGCGATTGCGCGGGCCGTGGAAGGGCGGCCGGGCGGGGTGGTCTTTCCGATGTTCATGGCGGGGGGCTGGTTCACCAAGGTGCAGATCCCGAAGAAGCTGGCCGAGGCCGGGGCAGTCGGCTGGACGGTGCTGGAGCCCTTCGGCTGCGATCCTTTGGTGCATGATCTGTGCGTCACGCTTGTGCGCGAAGCCGCGGCGGGTGAAGTGGTCCTGGCGGCGCATGGGTCATTCAAGTCTTCCGTCCCCTCGGACATCGCGGTCCATGTGGCGGGACGGATCGCGGCGGAGACGGGGGCCGAGGTGGCGGCGGGGTTCATTGACCAGGAGCCGCAGCTGTCGTCGCTGACCGGGCGGGGCGGGGTGTGCTTGCCGTTCTTCGCGGCCGAGGGCGGACATGTGAGCGAAGACATCCCGGAGGCCTTGGCCGAAGCCGGGTTCACGGGCCGTATCCTGCCGCCGGTGGGGCTGGATGAGCGCGTGCCGGGGATCATCGCCGCGGCGCTTGCACGGGGCGTGCCGGTCTGTGCGGGAGCATGCTTTTGGGCGAAAGGCCAAAACCCTTAAGCAAGGATTTTGACAATTTTCTTGCTCAAGAAATTTGGCTCCCGGCTGTCAGACCGTGTGCAGGTAGAGGTCGAAGTCCACCTCGCTGACCGTCCGCATCACGCGGGTGTATTCGGCGGCCATGATCGCGGTGAAGGTGCGGTGCATGTCCTCGCCCAGTGCGTCCTTGAGGAAGGCCGACCGCTTCGCAGCCTCGATGGCGGATTTCCAGTCGGCCGGGATCTCGGCACCTGACTCGTCCTCATAGCCGTTGCCGGTTGTTTCCGGGCCGGGGTCGATCTTTTCGTGCATCCCCTTTCGCACGCCCGCGAGGACCGTGGCCGCCACCAGATAGGGGTTCGCATCCACCCCGGCCGGGCGGTGTTCTATGCGGCGGGCCTTGATGTCACCGGCGGGGATGCGCAGCGCGACGGAGCGGTTGTTGACGCCCCAGCTGGGCGAGACCGGCGCGTAGGACTGGTTCGCGAAGCGGCGCCAGGAGTTGGCGTGGGGGGCGAAGACCAGCATCGACTCGCCCATCGTCTGTTTCAGCCCACCAAGCGCGTGGAGGATGGTGGGGTTCCACTTGCCCTCCTCCTTCTCGATGAAGACGTTCTTGCCCTTGTCGTCCAGAAGCGAGACGTGGAAGTGCATGCCCGAGCCCGCGTAGTTCTCGTTCGGCTTGGCCATGAAGCAGGCGACGACGCCATGCGCGCGGGCTTGCGCCCGGACGATGCGCTTGAGGCGCATCAGGTCGTCGGCGGCCTGCATGACGTCCGTCCGGTAGTGGAGCGTCAGTTCGTACTGGCCGGGGGCGTATTCCGAGATCAGCGTTTCGGCCTTGATCCCGGCCTTCTCGGCCCCGGCGTAGATGTCGGAGAAGAGGGGCAGCATCCCGTGCAGGTGGTCGACCGAGTAGACCTCGGTTTTGCGCGAGGAGCGGCGGTCCAGCACGTCGCGGGCGGGTTGCATCTTGCCGTCGGGGCCGCGTTCGGGGTCGAGGAGGAAGAATTCCAGCTCGAACGCCCCGGCGGGATGCAGGCCCTCGGCGGCCAGCGCGTCCACCTGCCGCTGCAGCGCGTGGCGGGGGTCGCTCGTCATCGGCGCTCCGTCGAGCGTGTACATCGACATGAACACTTCGCCGCGCGGCGGCTGGGTGTTGTGCAGCGCCTTCAGCGTGCCCGGGATCGGCCAGGCCCGCAGGTCGCCGTCGCCCTGGTCCCAGATCAGGCCGGTTTCGTGCACGTCCTCGCCGCAGATGTCGAGGCCGAGGATCGAGATCGGCAGGTGGCGACCATTGTTGTAAAATGACAAAAGCTCATGCCGCCGGATGATCTTTCCCCGGCCAATCCCGTTGGCGTCATGCAGGATAATGTCAAAAGCCTCGATTTCCGGATGGGCGGAAAGGAAGGCTTCGGCCTCGGCCACGGTGGAACCGGAGGGGCTGTGAGTCATGTCAGTTGGCCTTGGGAAGATCGGAGAAGAGTTCGGTCAGGATGGCGTCGAAGCTGGCGATCAGCCGGTCGACCTGGGCCTTCTTCGTCGCGGGGCTGATAAGCATCATGTTGTGGAAGGGCGCGATCAGTGTGCCGCGGTTGATCAGGCCGGTGTGGATCGCGGCTTCGACCTGGGGCTGGTGGGCGTATCCGGCTTGCGTGCCGTTCTTCAGCGGGCCGGGGGCGCAGATGAACTCTACCCGCGCGCCGACACGGACGACGTGCCAGGGGGCCTTGTGCTTGTCGATCACCTTCGCAAGCCCGTGGGAGAGGCGTTCCGCCAGTTTCTCCATGTGGGCGTAGTTGTCGGGGGTCATCACCTCCCCGAGGTTTGCCACCAGGCAGGCGAATTGCATCGGATTGGCGGAGAGGGTTGTGCCCATGCCGGTGCGGCCGGGTTCGCGCTTGGTATCCGCCTCCTGATACCGCTCCGCCGTCTCGTCGGTGAGGCCCCAGACGGCGGTCGGCATTCCGCCCGCAACGCATTTGCCGACGACGAAGATGTCGGGGCGGAGGGAATGGACGCGGGTATAGCCACCAAGGCCCGAGGAGATGGTGTGCGTCTCGTCGATGATGAGAAGCGCGTTGTATTTCTTCGAAAGCTGGCGGAGGCCGTCGTGGAACCCGGCTTCCGGCAGGACCATGCAGGAGTTGGTCATCACCGGCTCGGTCAGGATCGCGGCGACGTCGCCTTGGGCGAGGGCGGCTTCGACGCTGGCAAGGTCGTTGAACTCGGCGCAGACGGCGGTTTCAGTGAGGTCGTTCACCTGGCCGAGGAGGCCGGGGGAGTTGACGGTCTTGCCGTTCTCCAGGCTGACGAAGGTGTCATCCACCGTGCCGTGGTAGCAGCCGTTGAAGACGAGGACCTTGGGCTTGCCGGTGATGGCGCGGGCGACGCGGAGGGCGAAGCGGTTGGCGTCGGTGGCGGTGGTGGCGATCTGCCAGCGGAAGGGGCCGAAACGGTCGGTCAGGAGGCGGCCGGCCTCAAGGGCGGCTTCGGTGGGCAGCATGTAGGTCAGGCCGCGGCGGGCCTGGTGGCGGATGGCTTTGGCCACAGGGGCGGGGGAGTGGCCGAACATCGAGCCGGTGTCGCCGAGGCAGAAGTCGTCGAGCTTCTGGCCGTCGATATCCTCGATCTGTGCGCCGTGAGCTTTCGCGACCAAAGGAAGGTGCGGCATCGGCCAGTCGGCCATCCAGTGCATCGGGACGCCGTCAAGGAAGTTGCCGGCGCCATCCTTGAGGGCCTTGAGCGCCTTGGGGCGGGCCTTGGCGTAGATTTCGGCCTCGCGCCTGGCGAATGCGGCCAGGCGGTCGGTGGAAATACCGGCGATGGTTTCGGCTGTCATGGCAGGCCCCGGAAGCAGTCGCTGCGTTTATGCCGGAATTTGATCAAATAGCAAGAAGCTCATCTTGCGCCCCCGGATTCTCGTCGCGAAGGGGTCAACGAGCATCGCCGAAGGCGGACGACGAGCGGGTAGGTCAGGCCCAGCGGCCCTCGAAATCCTCGGGCACCAGAAGGTTGTGGCGGCCCATGTTCTTCACGTCCCTTTCGCCGCACAGCGCCATCGTGATGTCCATTTCCTTGCGGATCACCTCAAGCGCCTTGGTCACTCCGGCCTCACCCATCGCTCCCAGCCCGTGGACATAGGCGCGGCCGATCATCGTGCCCTTGGCGCCGAGGGAGAGCGCCTTCAGCACGTCCTGGCCCGAGCGGATGCCCGAGTCCAACCAGACTTCGGTCTGATCGCCGATGGCGCGGTGGATGGAGGGGAGCATGCGGATCGACGAAAGCGCCCCGTCCAGCTGCCGTCCGCCGTGGTTCGAGACGATCACCGCGTCCGCCCCCATGTCGGCGGCCATCTTCGCGTCTTCGGCGTCGAGGACCCCTTTCAGGATGAACTTGCCCTTCCACTGGTCGCGGATGCGGGCGACCTTGGCCCAGTCGAGCTTTGGGTCGAACTGCTCGTTCGCCCAGGCGGCCAGGTCGGCCAGGTTGGTCACGCCCTTCACATGTCCGACGATGTTGCGGAACTGGCGCCGGGGGGTGCGGACCATGCCCATCGACCAGCGCGGCTTGGTCATCATGTTGATGATGTTGGGGATCGTCAGCTTCGGCGGTGACGACAGCCCGTTCTTCAGGTCCTTGTGCCGCTGGCCGAGGATCTGGAGGTCAAGCGTCACGACCAGGGCCGAGCAGCTGGCCTTGCGGGCGCGCTCGATGGCCGCGTCGACGAAATCCTCGTCGGTCATCACGTAAAGCTGGAACCAGAACGGGTCGGGGCTGTGGGCGGCCACGTCCTCGATGGAACAGATCGACATGGTCGAGAGGGTGAAGGGCACCCCGAATTTCGCGGCAGCGCGGGCGGCGTGGATCTCGCCGTCGGGGTGCTGCATCCCGCAGGAGCCGATGGGGGCGAGCGCCACCGGGATCGAGACCTTCTGGCCCGCCATGGTGCTTTCGAGGACGCGGCCCGAGAGGTCGCGGGCGACGCGCTGGCGGAAGCGGATCTGCGCGAAGTCCGAGGTGTTCTCGCGGAAGGTCTGCTCGGTGTAGCTGCCGCTTTCGCAGTAGTCCCAGAACATCTTCGGCGTGCGCTTCTGGTGCAGGCGCTTCAGGTCCTCGATGCAGGTGATGACGGGCATATGGGTCCCCCGGATTGGTCATCTTTGGTTACCAATCCGCAGAGGCTGGCGCAATGGAAATGCGGGGTTGTAAATGATACGATATCAGACTATATGATACGAAATCGCACCAAATGGAGAGAACCGATGCCCCTGTCCCGCCGCAAGACGCTCGCCCTGATCGGAGGTGGCGTGATCCTCGCCGCCACGGGATCTCTGGGCGCAATCGCCACCCGCCAGCCGCGCACCGCGCTTCTGCCCTGGGGGCAGGCGGGGCTGGGCGAGGACGCGCGGCACCGGGCCTTGTCCTGGGCGCTCTTGGCACCGAACCCGCACAACCGGCAGCCCTGGCTGGTGGACCTGCGCGAGCCGGGGGTGGTCACGCTTTATGTCGATACGGCGAAGCTTCTGCCGCACACCGACCCCTACAGCCGCCAGATCACCATCGGCCTCGGCTGCTTTCTGGAGCTGATGCGCATGGCAGCGAGCCATGGCGGCCAGCGGGTCACGATCACTCCGTTCCCCGAAGGCTTTGACGACCGGGCGCTGGACGGGCGCCCCGTGGCGCGGGCGGTTTTCACGGCGGATGCGGGCGTGACGGCAGACCCGCTGTTCCCCCATGCCCTGGCACGGCGGTCGAACAAGGAGCCCTATGATCTGGCCCGCCCCTTGCCCGAAGACACGCTGGAAAAGCTGGCCGTCGCCGACACCGCCCGCTTCGGCGGCACGCTGGACGCGAAGGAGGTCGCCGACTGGCGCGCCTTCACCCGAGAGGCGCTGCGGATCGAGATCGAGACGCCGCATACCTTCAAGGAATCGGTGGACCTGTTCCGCATCGGCCGTGCCGAGGTGGACGCGAACCCGGACGGGATCGACTTTACCGGCCCCTTGTTCGAGGTCCTGGGTGCGACCGGGCTGATGACGCGGGAAGCGTCGCTCGACACCTCGTCGCAGGCCTACAAGGCGGGGCTGGACGCGGTCTACGCCAATACGGACACCGCGATGGGGCATGTCTGGCTGGTGACGGTGGGCAACAGCCGCCCGGACCAGATCGCCACCGGCGCGGACTGGCTGCGGGTGAACCTGGCGGCGACAGGGGCGGGGGTGGCCTTCCAGCCGCTGAGCCAGGCGCTGCAGGAGTATCCGGAGATGGCCAAGCTTTACGCAGACCTGCACGCAAGGCTTGCGCAAGAGGGTGGGACGGTCCAGATGTTGGCGCGTATCGGTTACGGGCCCGAGGTGGCCCCTTCCCCTCGCTGGCCGCTGGAGACGAAGATCCTGAATGCCTGACCAAGGCCCGACCCCGGAAGCGACGCTCTTCGCCTTCTTCAACGAGGTCGGGATCCTTGCGCAACTGAGCCGCGCCCTGTTCGAGGCGCGGCTTCCGCCCGGGTTCAACCTTCCGCAGTTCGCGGTCCTGAACCATCTGGTGCGGGTCAAGGACGGCCAGACTCCGCTGGCACTGGCGCGGGCCTTCCAGGTGCCGAAGACCTCGATGACCCACAGCCTGGCGGTGCTGGAGCGGCACGGGTTGATCGAGATGCGCCCGAACGCACGGGACGGCCGGTCGAAATGCGTCTTCCTGACCGAGGCCGGACGCGGCTTTCGCTCGAAGGCCATTGCCGATCTTGCGCCGGACATGACAGCGATCGCTGCGCAGTATCCGGTGGACCGGCTTTCCCAGGTGCTGCCGGTCCTGTCCGAGTTGCGCAAGGTGATGGACGCGATGCGCGAGGCCTAGCGCCCGACCACCCGGTGAAGGAGGGCGTCCAGCTCATCGAAGTCTGCACTCCCGAGCTTGGCCCGCCACTTCTCCTCGATTTCAAGCTTGATCCGGTCGGCATCGCGCATCGCGGCCTCTCCCGCCGGGGTCAGGCGGACCCAGCGGGCGCGGGCATCCTTTTCGTCGCGGGTGCGGTGGACGATGCCGTCGGACTCCAGCTCATCGACGAACTGCTGGACCGCCTGCTTGGTGAGGCCCGCCTTTTCCGCCAGGTCGGCCTGCCGGATGCCATTCGGACCGACGTAAACCATGATGTTGCCGCGCGCCTGGGCGAACCAGCCATGGCCTGCCGCCGCCATTGCCGCGACGAAGTCCCGGCGCCACGCAAGCGTCGCCTGCCAGAGCGTCCAGCCGATATGGTCGGGAACCATCCTATCCCCCGAATGGTCAAGTGACTTGACAATGCGCCGCGCATCGCGAATAGTCAAGCTACTAGACCAATTCCGGTCAGTTGCCAAGCGCCCCCCACAAGGGGGCGTGATGAAAGGATATTGTGATGACGGTTCTTGAGAAATCGGTGCTGGAGGTGCTTTTGCCCGGCTTCACCCACCATGTGGACATCGGCCAGGGCGAGGATGCGCGGATCAGCTATGGCGCGGGCGGGCTGGCGCAGATGGTGCTGCCGGGCCAGCCCGCGATGAACGGCGAATGGAAGCCCCTGCCCGACGGCTATCACGTCGCCTGGTCGGGTGGGCCCGAAGGTGCCTGGAAGATCGCGCATGATGTCGGGCGGCTGGTCTACATCGACCCGACGGGCCGCGAGGCGGGGACGGTCACGAAGATCGAGCCGATTGCCCCATGGCCCGCGACCTGACTGCAGCTTACGACGCTGCGGCAGAGCATTGGGGGCGGCGGATTGCCTGGCTGGGCTTTCCTGCCGCCTACCGTGCCATGGCGGCACGGGCGGCAAGCTTGCTGCCGCCTGCGGGCATGATCAGGGCTGTCGATCTTGGCGCGGGCGATGGTGCCCTTGCCGAAGCGCTGCTGGATCAGTTCGGCCCAAGGCTGAGGCTGGCGCTGCTAGACCGGTCACAGGCGATGCTCCGGGCTGCCGAGCGGAGGTTGGGCGCGGGGCGGGCCGAGCTGATTGCGGGCGACCTGGAGATGACCGACCTGCCTTCGGGCGGCTTTGATCTGGTGGCGGCTGCGCACCTTCTGGAACACCTGCCAGACCCAGAGGCGGCCTTGCGCCGGATGATGCGGCTGCTGCGGCCTGGTGGGACGCTGCTGCTTGCGGTCAGTCGGCCGCATTGGTGCAGTCGACTGGTCTGGTTCACCTGGCGCCATCGGCGCTTTCGCGCGGCTGAAATGCTTTGCCTGCTGGATGACGCGGGATATGTCGCCCGGCAATGCTGGCCGATGACCCCCGGTCCGCCGCGTCGGCTGAGCCTGGCCTACGCCGCCCGCCGCCCAGACTGATCAGGCGGAATGCGCGCCGTCGGCCAGCGCCTTGACCTTGGCCAGCACCTCGGCCACCGGGCGGCCTTCGCCGATGTCCTTGACGATGGCCGAGCCCACGACGCAGCCGTCCGCGACCGAGGCAATGGTCTTCGCGGCCTCGGGCGTGTTGATCCCGAAGCCCACGATGATCGGCAGGTCGGTCGAGCGCTTGATCCGCGCGACTTCGGGGCCGACATCGGTCGCCTGCGCGGCTGCAGCGCCGGTGATGCCGGTGATCGAGACGTAGTAGACAAACCCGCTGGTGTTCTGCAGCACCTTCGGCAGGCGCTTGTCGTCCGTTGTCGGCGTCGCCAGCCGGATGAAGTTCAACCCGGCCTTCTGTGCGGGGATGCAAAGCTCGTCATCCTCCTCGGGCGGCAGGTCGACGACGATCAGACCGTCGATCCCGGCCTCGGTGGCGTCGTTCAGGAAGCGGTCGACCCCGCGGGAATAGATCGGGTTGTAGTAGCCCATCAGGACGATGGGCGTCGCGTTGTCCCCGGCGCGGAAGGCGCGGACCATGTTCAGGACCTTGTCCATGGTCATGCCCTTTTCCAGCGCGCGCTGGCCGGCGGCCTGGATCGTCGGGCCGTCTGCCATCGGATCGGTGAAGGGCATCCCCAATTCGATCACGTCGACGCCCGCGGCGGGCAGGCCCTTCATCACGGCCAGCGAGGTCGCCTCATCGGGATCGCCGCCCATGATATAGGCGACGAAGGCCTTCTTCCCCTCGGCCTTCAGCCGCGCGAAGGTGTCGTCGATCCGTGTCATTGCGGTCCCCCTGCAGTCTTGATCCCGGATGTGCCACGGGCACACCCGGGAAATCAATGGGGGTTCGGCCCTATTGCGGCCGGTCGGCTGACGTCATTCCTGGATCGACTGGAGATACATCGCCAGCGACAGGATCCGCCCGCGGACCTCGACCACCGAACCATAGTCGGTGCCTCCGGTCACCGAGCTGGCGGAATAGAGGCTCCCAAAGACCGGCATCGGCCCGCCATGCGCCCGTACGCCGGTGCGTCCGTCGATGATCTGGATGACGTCAAGCATCGGGAAGATGCCATCGTTCGCAGCCGCAAGGCCGGTCAGCGCGGGCGTTTCGATGTTGAGCAGCTGGCTCAGTTCGCCGCCGCCCTTTCCGCTTGCGCCGTGGCAGCCGGAACAGGACTCCTGATAGAGCCGCGCGCCGATGTCCGTCTCGTCGGCCAAGGCGGGCGTCAGGGTGGACAAAGCGATGGCGAGAACGGGCAATGCTTGCTTGAACATGGTCATTACTCCTCCGGTTCGATCGGCGCGAGCCATTCGCAGCGATCGGACCAAGGTTCTTGCGTTGTCGCAGGAGACCGCCATGACGCAGATCAAGTCTTGATGTAACGATGTGAATATCTGTCTTGCCGTCATTTCCCGAGCTCGGTCGTTGAAGCGTGAACCTGGGCGGCAGGGCTTGGAACTTCCGGCCGACATTCCCATCTATCAGGCATGAATTATCTTCTCGCCCTTCTCCTCCCGCCCCTGTCGATCGTCCTGACCGGACGGCCGATCCTTGGCATCCTGGTCTTCCCGATCTGGCTCCTCGCCCTGATCTTCTCGGGCGGGCTCACGCATCCGATGTTCATCCTTCTCGCCTGGCTGCTGATCTTCCAGTCCCGGGAACGGTCCGAGTTGCAGCGCGACTGACAAGTCCGGCTTGCGCCGGGAAGGTCCGCGCCGTAGAGACAGCCCGCGCGCAACGGAGGGTGACATGGGTTTCAGGATGGGCATCGTCGGGCTGCCGAACGTGGGCAAGTCCACCCTATTCAACGCGCTGACCCGCACGGCGGCGGCGCAGGCGGCGAACTTTCCGTTCTGCACCATCGAACCCAACGTGGGCGAGGTGTCCGTCCCCGACGCGCGGCTTGAGAAGCTTGCGGCCATCGCGCAGTCAAAGCAGATCATCCCGACGCGGATGACCTTCGTGGATATCGCGGGCCTGGTGCGGGGGGCGTCGAAGGGCGAAGGCTTGGGGAACCAGTTCCTGGCCAACATCCGCGAATGCGATGCCATCGCCCATGTCCTGCGCTGCTTCGAGGATGGCGACATCACCCATGTCGAGGGCAGGATCGACCCGGTGGCGGATGCCGAGACCATCGAAACCGAGCTGATGCTCGCCGACATGGAATCGATCGAGCGCCGCCTGACCGCGCTGGCCAAGAAGCTGCGCGGCGGCGATCAGGAGGTTCAGGACCAGGACCGTCTGCTGCGCGCGGCTCTGGCGGTACTGAACGAAGGCAAGCCCGCCCGGACGGTGAAGATCGCGGAAGAGGACAAGAAGCAGTGGCGGATGCTGCAGCTGCTGACCGCGAAGCCGGTGCTGTATGTCTGCAACGTCGAGGAGGCTTCGGCGGCCTCGGGCAACTCCCAGTCGGCCCGGGTGGCCGAGATGGCGGCGAAGCAGGGCGCTGGGTCAGTGGTGATCTCGGCCCGGATCGAGGAGGAGCTGGCGCAACTGCCCGAGGACGAGGCGGCGATGTTCCTGGAGGAGATGGGCCTGCACGAGGCGGGGCTCGACCGCCTGATCAAGGCGGGCTACGCGCTTCTGGGGCTGCAGACCTATTTCACTGTCGGCCCGAAGGAGGCGCGGGCCTGGACAATCACCAAGGGGACCTTGGCGCCGCAGGCGGCGGGGGTGATCCACGGGGATTTCGAGAAGGGGTTCATCCGGGCCGAAACCGTGGCCTACGACGACTACATCGCCGGGAACGGCGAGGCGGGGGCAAAGGAAGCGGGCAAGTTCCGGGTCGAGGGCAAGACCTATGAGGTCAAGGACGGGGACGTGCTGCACTTCCTGTTCAATGCCTGACCCGTCCACGGTGGACAGGGTTATCGGCTGAATGATTTCAGTGGGTTGGCTGCGGGCGTTAGGGTCAGATTAACTCTCTGACGGTCGCTCGTCGTGCGCTTCGCTTCTCCTCGCTGGCTTCGGGAGAGGCTCGTCGTGCACTTCGTTTCTCCTCGCCGGGGCTGACCGACGAGGAGCCGAAGGCGAACGAGGAGGGGCCGTCAGACCCCCGCCGGGTTGTCCACCTCGCCGCCCATTTCCTTAAGGTCCTGATAGCGGTCGCCGATGCGGTGGTGCGGGCGGCCTCCCAGGGAGGCTCCGAGAGCGATGACGAGTTCGTCGTGGCCGGGCGCGTCGGGGATCGAGAACTGGACCGTCAGGTAATGCGAGCGGCGACCGGCGTCGTGCTTGTCCATCAAGGGGATCTGCACTTGCGTGTTGGCGGGCCCGCGGCTGTTGGTGAAGCCGAGGTAGGTCTTTGCCCCCACCGCCTCACGATAGAAGTTGCCGAAGCGGAGGGTGTGGATCAGGGCGGAGCAGTGTTCGAGTTCACAGGCCGTACCGCAGAGGGCGGCCTTGCCGTAGGCCTCGATGGCGTCGCCGGACCCGGCCAGGCGGATCAGGCGGTCGGTGAGGAGTTTGCCCAAGGCAGGACCCATCCGCTTGATCTCGGGCGAAAGGTCTTCCACGAAGCCGCGACCGTACCAGGGATTTGTCACCACGGCGGCGACGGCGATCATCCGCAGGGGCGGGGTGCAGGCGCGGCTTCCGTCGGTGATGGTGTCCTCGTCATAGGTGACCAGTTTGCGGAGTTCGGGGAGGGACATCGTCGTTTCCTTGTCTTAGGCGCCGAGCTGGCGGGTTTGGCCCGTGGTTTCGGTGCCGTGGTAGATCGAGAAGCTGCCGTTCTTGAAGTCCTGCGCGTAGCGGGTCAGCATGGCGGCCTCGGCCGGGTTGGCGATCTGCGCGGTGGCGAGGTCGGCCAACGGCAGGATGCGGTAGCCGGGCGGCAGGGGGCCTGCGACGGTGCCGTGGTAATAGACGGCATGGCCACCGGTCGTGCGGTCGTCGAAGGTGGCATAGACGAAGTCGATTTGCGGCTGCAGGCCCAGACCGGCGAGTTTGGCAGTCAGGCTGTCAAGCGTCGGTTCCGGGGCGAGCGGCAGCCTTAGCTGATCGCCTTCGGCATTCAGAAGCACTCCCCCGTTGCAGGCCAGCACCGCGCCCAACCGGCTGCCCTTCGCGGCGGCGGCGGCCTCAGCCAGATCCCTCTCGATGCCGATGGAGAAGTAGTTGCCGCGGAAATAGCCGAGGGGTTGGCCTTCGGCAGTCGAGAATGCCTCGATCCGGCCGATCAGGATCAGGTGGTCGCCCGCGTCGACGATCTGGTGGTTTGCACAGGTGAACTGGGCCAGTGACCCGTCGATGAGGGGCATGTCGATGGGGCCGGGCGTCCAGCCGCACTGGGCGAACTTGTCCGGCGCGCGGGAGGCGAAAAGGCCGGAGACGGCTTTCTGATCCTCGGCCAGGATGTTGACGGCGAAATGGGGGGCGTTTGCGAAGGTGTCGGCCGAGTGCGCGGTCTTGGCGAGGCAGACGAGAAGGAGCGGCGGGTCCAAGGAGACCGAGGTGAAGCTGTTCGCCGTGAAGCCCCGGGGCGTTCCGTCGGGCTGACGGGTGGTGACGACGGTGACGCCGGTCGCAAAGGTCCCGAAGGCATTTCTGAGTGCCTTGGGGTCGATCATCGCAGCACCTCGGTCAGGAAATCGACCACGGGGCGGTTCGCGGTCTGGGGCGCCTCGGCCAAGGCCATGTGGCGCAGGCCCTTCAGGATCACCAGCCGCGCGCGGGGGATTTCCTCGGCGATGGCCATGCTCATTTCGGGGCCGTTGCCGGTGTCTTCGTCGCCGGTGAGGACGAGGGTCGGAACTGTAAGGGGGGGCTCTGGGGCGACGATCTCGTCCACCCCATGCGCGAGGATGCGGTAGAGCTTGACGTAGACCTCGCGCTTGTTGGCGAGGACCCATTTGCGGGTCAGGTCCATCAGGTCGGGGCGGGTGGCCTGTGCGGCCTCGGTGTACCAGCGCTGGAGCGCCAGTTCGACGGTGGCCTCGGGGCCATGTTCTTCTGCCTGCGCGACGCGGAAGAGGATGGCCCCTTGCGCCTTTTCGCTGCGTTTGTGGGCGGAGTGGAGGACGACAAGCGCGGTGGTGCGGTCGCGGTGGTCCTGCGCGAAGCGGCGGGCGACCATGCCGCCGAGGGAGAAGCCGACGATGGCGGCCTTTTCGATGCCGAGGTGGTCGAGAAGGTGCGCGAGCTGGTCTGACAGGTCCTTGAGGGTCGGGTCGCCTTCCGGCGGGGCAGTGTCCCCGTGGCCGATCAGGTCGTAGGTCAGGACGCGGAATTTCGTGAGGTCGGGGAGCAGCCACTGCCACACGGCGCGGGTGAGGCCGAGGCCGTGGATCAGGACGACGACGGGGGCGTCCTCGGGACCGGTCAGGTCGTAGCTGGTGCCTTGGGGATCGATCCGGACTGGGATCATTGCGGCCTCCAGGCGATGACCTCGACCTCGACGCGGATGTCGACGAGGAAGTCTGAAACGAGGGCGGACCGGGCTGGGGGATTGGCCGGGAAATACTCGCCGTAGACCGCGTTGAAGCCGGGGAAGTCTGCGCGGTCTTTCAACCAGACCATCGTTTTGACCACATCGTCGCGGGTGCAGCCGGCTTCCGCGAGCGTTTCGTTGATGCGGTCAAGGCAGGCGCGGGTCTGGTCCTCGATGGTGCCGGTGGTGAGGACCTGGCCGTCCACCATCGGGACCTGTCCGGTCAGAAAGACGAAATCGCCCGCGCGGACGGCTTTCGACAGCGAAAGCGTTCGTCCGTTGATGACCAGCGGGCCGCCGATGATTTCTTTCATGTCGTCCTCCGTGGCCTTTGGATGTGCCATTCCAGGGCGAAGGTCGATTGCGGATTTTCGTCAAGCGGTGGCGAATTTTCGGAACCGTGCAGCATTTGCGCGCGGCATCAAGAGGGATAGCCGGGAGGACGGGCATGGGTGAGTTGAAGCGCTGCCAGATGCTGATCGACGGGGAGTGGGTCGGGGCCTCGGATGGGGCCGTGTTCCCGTCGGTCTCGCCCGTGACGGGCGCGGTCTGGGCCGAGGTGCCTGAGGCCACGGCTGTGGACGTGGACCGGGCGGTCAGGGCGGCGGACCGGGCGTTGGTGGGACCGTGGGGGGCGATGACGCCTTCGGCCCGGGGCAAGTGCCTGCGCAAGCTTGGGGATTTGCTGGCCGAGGCGTCGGAGGAGCTGGGGCGGGCGGAGACGCTGGATACCGGCAAGATGCTGAAGGAGACGCGCTGGCAGGCCAAGTACATCGCGGAGTTCTTCCATTTCTACGCCGGGGCGGCGGACAAGATCGCGGGCGAGGTGCTGCCGATCGACAAGCCGGATTTGCTTGTGTTTACCAACCGCGAGCCGCTGGGGGTGGTGGCGGCGGTGGTGCCGTGGAACTCGCAGCTGTTCCTGTCGGCGGTGAAGCTGGGGCCGGCGCTGGCGGCGGGGAATACGGTGGTGCTGAAGGTTTCGGAACACGCCTCGGTGCCCATGCTGGAGTTCGGGAAGCTGATCGAGGCGGCGGGGTTTCCTGCCGGTGTGGTGAACATCATCAGCGGGCATGGCGAGGTGGGGCGGGTGCTGACCTCGCATCCGCTGGTGGCGCGGGTGTCCTTCACCGGGGGGCCGGAGACGGCGCGGCATGTGGTGCGGAACTCGGCCGAGAACTTCGCGGAGGTGTCGCTGGAGTTGGGGGGGAAATCGCCCTTCGTGGTGTTCGAGGATGCGGACCTGGACAGCGCGGTGAACGGCTGCATGGCGGGGATCTTCGGCGCGACGGGGCAGAGCTGCGTGGCGGGGTCTCGGTTGATCGTTCAGGACAGCGTTGCCGACGAATTCCTTGCGCGGCTGGTGGCGGCGGCGAAGGCGATCCGGATTGGCGATCCTCTGGCGGAGGAGACGCAGATGGGGCCGCTTTGCACCGAGGCACAGGTGCGGTTGATCGAAGCGCAGGTGGCTTTGGCAGTTAATGAGGGGGCGAAGGTCCTGACCGGGGGCAAGCAGCCGAGCCTCGGCGGGACGTACTATGAGCCGACGATTGTCGACTGCCCGTCGCCGGACCTGACCATCGTGGATACGGAACTCTTCGGGCCGGTGCTTTCAGTGCTGCGGTTCAAGGACGAGGCGGAGGCGGTGGCGCTGGCGAACAGGTCGCAGCACGGGCTGGCGGCGGGGGTCTTCACCCTGAATGGCGCGCGTCAGATGCGGGTGGCGAAGGCGATCCGCGCCGGGATCGTATGGGTCAACACCTACCGCGCGGTGTCGCCCATTGCGGCCTTTGGCGGCGTCAAGGGCTCGGGCTACGGGCGCGAGAGCGGGTTCCAGGCGCTTTACGACTACACGCGGCCCAAGACGATCTGGGTCAACACCTCATCCGAGCCCATCGCCAACCCCTTCGTGATGCGCTGAAATTTCAGGGAGTTAGGACATGAAGTTCCAATTGGCCATCAACATGGAGCGGATCGACGATACGCTCGACATGAAGGAAGTGGCAAAGCATACGCTGGAGATGGTGCAGATGGCCGACCAGGGCGGCTTCCGCATCGCCTGGGCAGCGGAGCACCATGCGCTGGAGATGACCATCGCGCCGAACCCGTTTTCGATCCTGACCTGGTGGGCAGAGCATACCAACGACATTCGCCTTGGCACGGCGGTGATCGCGGCGCCCTATTGGCATCCGATCAAGGCGGCGGGGGAGGCGGCGTTTGTCGACCTGATCTCGGGCGGGCGGCTGGAACTCGGCATCGGCTCGGGCGCCTATCAGCGCGAGTTCGACCGGATGCGGCCGGGGCTGAAGCAGACCGACGCCTGGCGCTACATGCAGGAAATGCTGCCGGTGATCCGGGAGCTGTGGAAGGGCGATTATGCCCATAACGGTGAGCATTGGTCGTTCCCGGCCTCCACCTCCTGCCCGAAGCCGGTGCAGCAGGAGGTCCCGGTCTGGGTCGCGGCACGGGCTCCGATCACCTATGACTATGCGGTCAAGCATGGCTGCAACATCCAGTCCTGGCCGCTGACCCGCGACATGTCCGAGGCCGAGCTTTACATGGCGCGGATGGCCGAGGCGCTGGCGAACAACCCCGGCAAGAAGCGGCCCGTGATGGCGATGATGCGCCATACGGCGGTCTATGACCGGAAGGAGGACTGGATGGTCCCGGTCCGGGCGGCGCAGCGGCAGCTCAGCCAGTTCGAGAACCTGTTCAAGAACATGGGCGATGTGGAAAACGGGTTTCCGAAGTCGATCCCGTTCGACCAGCTTGGGAACCGCGCCGAATACGACCCGGAAATGCTTTCGCGGAACCTGATGTTTGGAACGCCCGACGAAGTGATCGCCAAGCTGAAGATGTACGAAGCGATCGGGGTGGACGAGTTCATCTACTATGCCTCGCTGGGCTTGGGGCTGAAGGAGCAGAAGCGGTCGATGGAACTGTTCTGCAAGGAGGTCATCCCGGCCTTTGCCTGACGGGTCGACCTTAGTGCGCGTGCGGCTTCTATTCGCAGAGGCTCGTCGATGACTTCGTCACTCCTCGCGAGGCCCCTCCGACGAGGAGACGAAGTCGAACGAGGAGGCGCCGCGAACGGCGCGGGTGGTGCGCTGGCGGAGCGTCTCGATATAGGCGCTGAGGGTTCCTGGCCAGGAGGGTGTCGCCTCGGTCGCGGCCCAGCCCTGGCGGTAATCGCTGGGGCGGCGGTCGAAGCATTTGCGGAAGGCGGATGCGAAGTGGCTGAGCGCGTTGAAGCCGGTGGCGGTGGCAATCTCGCGCACAGTGAGCTTGGTCGCGATCAACAGGACGCGGGCGTGCTGAAGGCGGACGAGGGTGCCAAACTGCACGACAGAGCAGCCGAGGCCCTTGTGGAACTGCCGTTCCAGCTGGCGCTGTGACAGGCCCAGGCGGCGGGCGAGTTCGGGGACCTGCAGGGGATCGGCGATGTTCGCCTCGATCAGCGCGATGGCCTTGCGGAGCGTGGGGGAGAACTGGTCGGTCCCCGCGCCCAGTGTGCGACGCTGGGGGGCATCGGGCGGGCGGACGGGCTGGTGAAGCATCTGGTCCGCGACCTCGCCCGCCAGGGCCTCGCCGTGCTGGCGGGCGATCTGGCGGAGCATGAAGTCCGCGCCTCCAAGGCCTCCCGCGCAGGAGAGCACAGGGTCGTCGAGGGTGTAGAGCTGCTCCAGAAGGGGGACGTCGGGGTAGCGTTCCTGGAAGCCTGGGGCCCAGGACCAGTGGGTGGCGATGGGGGTGGCGGTCAGGAGGCCGACCTTGGCGAGAAGGTAGCAGCCGAGTTCGACGGCGCAGAGACGGGCGCCCTCGCGGGACTGGCGGCGGAGCCAGGCGGAGAGGTCGCGGTTTGTGTAGTCCTCGGCCCCCCAGGAGGCGAGGGTGCAGATCAGCTCGCCCCGGCGGGGGCGGTCGGAGAGCGGTTGGGCGGTGATGGAGAGGCCGTTCGAGGCGGGGATGTCGGGGCCGTCGGGGGAGAGGATCTCCCACTGGTAGAGGGACTCGGGGGCGAGGTAGTTGGCGACGCGGAGAGGTTCGATCAGGCTGATCAGGGTCGCCATGTTGAAGCGGGGGACGATGACGAAGGTGACCCGTGTCACGGGGGTGACGGGGGGGCGGAGCGCGGGGGTGGAGATGCGGTTTTCCGTCATGTCGGGCAGGATAGCCGTCGGAATACCGGCGTGGAAGGGCCGGACCTGTCCACGCAGGACAGGCCCGGCGGGTCTTTTGAAATCAAGGGCTTGCCCGTGGGCGTTCAGGAAACGTTAAGCGTGTTTCCTAGTACCACATGTCATCCATCGACGCCTTGCGCCGCGCGATGAAGTCCTGCAGGGCCTCGTCGATGCCTTCGTCCAGCGGCGGCGCCTGGTAGTCGCGCAGGATCTTCTTCCAGCGGGTGTTGGCGCGCTGGGCATAGTCGATGCCGCCCTGTTCGTCCCAGGTCTCCCACGGCTGGTTGTCGTCGAGGGCCGAGTCCCAGTAGGCCGTCTCGTAGTGCCGGAGCGTGTGCTGGGTGGAAAAGAGGTGCTGGCCGGGGCCCAGTTCATTCAGCGCCTCGAAGGCGAGAGAGTCCTCGTCCACCGCCATCCCGTCGAGATAGGAGTGCAGCGCGCCGCAGATGTCGGTGTCCATCACGACCTTTTCGTAGGACATCGACAGAAGGCCGTCGAGGAAGCCCGCGGAGTGGAGGACATAGTTCGCCCCGCCCTGGATCGCGGACATCATCGACATCATGCTTTGCCACATGGCCTGCCCATCCGGCAGCTTGGAGGTGGAGAAGTTCCCGGCGCAGCGGAGCGGCATGTTCAGACGGCGGGCGAGCTGGCCCATCGCCAAGGACCCGATCGCGGGTTCCGGCATCCCGAAGGTGGGCGAGCCGGTCTTGAGCGACATGGAGGAGAAGAACGAGGCGAGGATCGTCGGCGCGCCGGGGCGGGTCAGCTGGGCTAGCGCGCAAGAGGCCATCGATTCGGCCAGGCCCTGCGCGACCATGCCGGCGATGGTCAGGGGGGCGACGGCGCCGCCAAGGAGGAAGGGCAGGTGGATCGACCCCTGGTTGGCGGCGGCATAGGTGCGGATGCCGGCGGCGGTCACCCCGTCGATGACGAGGGGCGAGGTCGTGTTGAAGTTGCCCATCACGACGCAGTTCTGGTCGGTGAAGGCTTCTCCGAACAGGATGCGGGCCATTTCGACGCTGTCGGCAGCGCGCTCGGGGGCGGTGATGGACCCCAGGAAGCCGCGGTCGGAATAGCGGATGTGGCTGTAGACCATGTCGAGGTGGCGCTTGTTCACCGGGACGTCGGTGGGCTCGCAGACGGTGCCGCCCGAGTGGTGGAGCCAGGGGGAGGACTGGGCGAGCTTCACGAAGTTGCGGAAGTCCTCGATCGTGCCGTAGCGGCGGCCGCGGTCGAGGTCCATCACGAAGGGGCTGCCGTAGGAGGGCGCGAAGACGACGTTGTTGCCGCCAATGAGGACGGTGTTCGCCGGGTTGCGGGCGTGCTGGGTGAAGACGGGCGGCGCGGTCTTCAGGACCTCGCGCAGCATGTGCGGGGGGAACTTGACGCGCCAGATGTTCTGGGTGGTCTCGGAGACCTCGGCGCCGGCCTGCTTGTAAAGCCGCATCGCTTCGGCATCGTCGCGCAGCTCGATTCCGATCTCGGCCAGGATGCGGTCGGCGGTGGCTTCGATCGCGAGCAGGCTTTCCTCGGACAGGATGTCGTAGGTCGGGATGCCGCGGACGATGTAGGGGCGGTGGACCCCGGCCTCGACGCCGACGCGGGCGTCGCGCATCTTCTGCCGCCCGCCGCGCTGCCGCTTTTCCGGGATGTCGCCGTCTGCCATCGTCTTCGTCCTTCGATAAGTCTTCGCCATGTTATGCCGCGCAGGGGCGCGCGTGACGCTGGAAAAGGCTGATGGAGTTGATAAGCTGGCTTTATGGAAAACCTGCGCTCTCTGGTCCCTTCGATCAACAGCCTTGTCGTCTTCGAGGCGGCGGGGCGGTTGGGGAGTTTCACCGCGGCCGCGCGGGAGTTGCGGATGACGCAGGCGGCGGTGTCCTACGCGATCCACCGGCTTGAAGAGCATCTGGGGACGGCCCTGTTTCTGCGGGAACACCGGCGGGTGCGGCTGTCCTCGGCGGGGGCGCGGTTCCATGCCGATGTGGCGATCGGGCTGTCGCATATCCAGCGCTCGGCCCGCGAGTTGCGGACGGCGGCGGAGGGGCATGTGACCCTTTCCTGCTCCACCGCCTTCGCGGCCTTCTGGATGGTGCCTCGCATGGCGCAGCTGCGGGCGGACCTGCCGCAGATCGACCTGCGGATTCAGACCGGGGACCATGACCTGGACCTGGTGGGCGAGGGGATCCCGCTGGGCGTCCGGGGCGGCAATCCGGCGGACTGGCCGCAGTATGCAGCTGAACCCCTGGCGGCCGAGGAGATCTGGCCGGTCTGCGGGGCGGGGTATCTGGCGGGGCGGGAACGGCCTTCGGCGCCGGAGGAGTTGCTGGACCACCAGCTGATCCACCTGGAGGAACCCTTCCGGCAGGCGGCGACCTGGCGGGACTGGTTCGCCTCGGTCGGGGTCGAGGGGCGGCGGGTGCCGAAGGGGTTGCAGATCAACGACTACGTGCTGGTGGTGCAGTCGGTCATCGCGGGGCAGGGGGTGGCGCTGGGCTGGCGGCACCTGGTCGAGGGGCTGGTCGCGCAGGGTGTCCTGGTGCGGCTGACGGACCATGCGCTGGTGACGGGGATGGATTTCCACGTCATCTGGCCGCGCGAGGCGACGCTGCCCCGCCCGGCGCAGGAGGTCCGGGACTGGCTTCTGGCGCAGGCGCGGGGCTAGCGCGCGGCGACTGCGTGGGTGAGGCAGGCCCCGGTCTCGTAATATGCGGCCTGCGCGGCGGGTGCGGTCTCGCGGTGGTGGCGGATGGGGGCGAGGGGCAGTTCGGCGTCCGAGCCGGACAGAAGTGCGCGGGCGGCTTCGGTGCCGAAAACGGTGCCGGGGCCGATGCCGCGGCCCGAATAGCCGAAGACGGCGTAGGCGTCGGGGCCGAAGGCGACGATCTTGGGGATGTGGTCGCCGGTCATGGCGATGCGGCCGGTCCAGCCGTGGGTCAGGGGGATGTCCTTGAGTGCCGGATAGAGGGTAGCGAGCTTGCGGCGCGCCCAGGCGGCGTGGACCCGCGCTCCGGTGCCCTGGCCGTTGCCGATCCCGCCGATGATGACGCGGCCCGCTTGGTCGCGGCGGACCGAGGACATGACGAGCGCCGTGTCCCAGCAGCCCTCGCCGCCGGGAAGGATGGTGTCGAGGAGGGCGGGCGGCAAGGGGTCGGTCGCATATTGGCAGTAGTGGACCGGGACGAAAGCGGGGCGGAAGGCGGGGCCGAGGGGCAGGTGGTAGGCGTTGGTGGCGACGAGGAGGCGGCGGGCTTTCAGGATGTGGCGGCCCGAGGTGACGTGCCAGAGGCCGCGCACGCGGGTGACGTACTGGACGGGACTTGCTTCATGGAGGATCGCGCCCATCCCGGCCGCCGCCCGGGCGACGCCGCGGACGTAGCCGAGAGGCTGGATCGTGCCGGCGCGCGGG
>Ga0208243_1000209_pt1 | contig 42446 bp, 43 predicted proteins | sample Subbio2Aug_QV12A_FD_184826 | JGI IMG/M metagenome (GOLD analysis project Ga0208243, IMG submission 184826) | Serpentinite rock and fluid subsurface biosphere microbial communities from McLaughlin Reserve, California, USA - CR12Aug_QV12A (SPAdes) | ecosystem: Environmental > Terrestrial > Deep... | reverse complement strand
CATGTGCTGATGCGCTACCAGGGCGGGGCCAAGGGCATGCTCTGGTGCAGCCAGGTCGCGCCCGGCAACGAGAACGGCCTCCGCCTGCGCGTCTACGGCACCAAGGGCGGCCTCGAATGGGCGCAAGAGGACCCGAACTACCTCTGGTTCACGCCCTTCGGCAAGGAAAAGCGCAAGATCACCCGCGGCGGTGCCGGTTCGGGACCCGAGGCCGCCCGCCTCACCCGCGTGCCCCCAGGCCACCCGGAGGGCTACCTGGAAGGCTTCGCCAACATCTACACCGAGGCCGCCCGCGCGATCCGCGCCGCCAAGACCGGCACGCCCGTCCCCGAAGGCACCACCTTCCCCGGCCTGAAAGAGGGCCTCGAAGGCGTGGCCTTTGTGGATGCCTGCGTCCGCTCCTCGGCCCGCAACGGCGCCTGGGTCAGCCTGAACCTCTGACGGGTGGTGGGCGCTTCGCCCACCCTACCTCGCGCTGGAGTAGGGTGGGCAATCTGCCCACCGTCCTGGTTGGTACCGTAGGGTGGGCGCTCCGCCCACCGCCCCTACCCGCGCAGCCGCGTCCGCTCGCGCTGCAGCCACAGCACGGTCAGCAACAACGGCGCATTGCCGATCTCGCCCGCCTCCATGACATCGATCAGCCGGTCGAAAGACAGCAGGTGCCCCCGGATGTCCTCGGCCTCTTCCGCGGCGCCGAACACCCCCGCCACGCCATCGGGCAGGTCGGACAGCGCCACGTATGAATAGAGGTATTCCGTCACCGCGCCCGGAGTCGGATAGTACTCCGCCACCTTCTCCAGCCGCCCAAGGAAAAGACCCGCCTCCTCGACCGCCTCGCGCCGAGCTGCCTCCTCAGGGGTCTCGCCGGCATCGATCCGCCCGGCGATCGCCTCAAGCTGCCAGGGGAGCGGATCACCGCGCCCCAAGGGTCCCATCCGCAGCTGTTCGACCAGAAGCACCCGGTCGCGCACCGGATCATAAGGCAGCACCGTCACCGCATCCCCGGCCACGAAGACCTCGCGCACCAGCAGCGGGCTCATCGCACCGTCAAAGCGACGATGCTGCAGATGCCAGTAGTCGAGCGCGAAGAAGCCGGAATGCGAGGGCTCCGTCCGCCCGATCTCGACCTCGCCCGACCCGGTCCGCAGACCGCGCCCCAAGGCTCCTGCCGCCCGCGCCCGACTTGCCGCCTCGACCCGCAGCGCGGGAAGCCGGCGCCGTACCGCTTCGACCGGCAGATGCCCCCAGTAGCGCATGACCACCGCCACCAGCTCCGGTGTGGCGTCACCCCCGAGCACAGCGGCCAGGAACTCCTGGCACTCTGGACCGGCCGCCGTCACCTCCGCGCGCAGCGCGGACGGCCAGCCGGCCATTGAAAGAAGCTTCACTTCCAGCGCCGACCTGTATTCTCGGTCAGGATCCCGCCGATGATCCCGCCCAGAAGGATGGTCCCGAAGACCCCCAGCGAAAGCAGCGCCTGTGACCGCTTCGCCATGGTGTCGACCACCGCCAGGATGGCCTCCATTGCATCCTCATAGCGCATCCGCACCGAGTTCTCGAGCATCTCCGCCATCGCGAGCAGGAACAGCGCCACCACGGCAAGGATCACCGCCGTCTTGATCCCGGACCCCGCAGCCTCGACATAGCCCTTGCCGACCGAGTTCCCCATCACCGACCAGCCGATGATGACACCCACCAGCGCCGCCCCCTCGCGGATCGGCCCTGCGGCGGCGGCATCCGGCATGTTCAAGGCGTAATAGTTCGCCAGTACCCATCCCACGACCGCGAACGACACTGCGGCCATCAACTTCGCCGCCGTTGGCATCGGAGTTGCCATGCCCTACCCCTCAACTGGGACGCGTCACCGTGATCTGCGTCACGTCGCAGTTTCCACCCTGAAACGCGCCCGCGCAAGAGGCGAGGTAGAAGTCCCACATCCGCTTGAACCTGTCGTCGAAGCCAAGCTTGCGGACCTCGCCCCAGCGCTCGTTGAACGTGTCGTGCCAGCGGCGCAGGGTCAGGCTGTAGCTCTCTCCGAACTCGATCGAGCCCTTGACCTGCAGCCCCGCCTTTTCAACCTCGGCCCGCAGGACCGACGGCGCGGGCAGCATCCCGCCCGGGAAGATGTACTTCTGGATGAAGTCGACGCCCCGGCGGTAGATCTCCCAGCGCGCGTCGGGCACCGTGATGATCTGCAGCGTCGCGTGGCAACCGGGCTTCAGCCTCTCGCGCAGGGTCTGGAAATAGACCGGCCAGTAGCGCTCGCCCACCGCTTCGAACATCTCGATCGAGGCGATCCCGTCATAGCTTCCCCGTTCGTCGCGGTAGTCCTGCAGCTTGATCTCCACCCGGTCCGACAGCCCCGCCCGGCGCATCCGCTCGACGGCATAGTCGTGCTGCGCCCGGCTGATCGTCAGGCCAGTGACCCGCAGCCCCCGCTCCTTTGCCGCATATTCCGCGAAGCCCCCCCAGCCGCAGCCGATCTCCAGCACATGGTCGCCCTCGCGCGCGCCCATCAGGTCCACCATGCTGGCGTATTTCCGGGTCTGCGCCGTCTCCAGGCTCTCCTGAGGGTTCTCGAAGATCGCCGAGGAATAGGTCATCGTCTCGTCCAGCCACAACCGGTAGAAGTCGTTGCCCAGGTCGTAGTGGTAGCTGATGTTCTTCTTCGCCTGCCGTTTCGAGTTCGACTGTAGCCAGAACCGCAAACGCTCGTAGGCGCGGACAAGCCCAAGGCCGGGAAAGCCGTCGTTGACGACATTGTTCGCCGGACGCTGCACGAGGTCCAGGAAGGCCTGCAGGTCGGGCGTCGTCCACCAGCCGTCCAGATAGGCGTCGCAGAAGCCTAGGTCCCCCTCGCGCACCAGCCGGGCAAAGAGGTCGGGGTTCACCACCCTGACCTCGGCCGCGATGCCGGGCGCCTTTCCCTCCACGCGGAACCGGCGCCCGTCAGGCAGGACAAAGTCCAGCCGGCCCTCGCCCAGCCTTCCCGCAGTTTCGAAAGCCCTGGCAAAGTAGCGCGGCAACCCGGCTTGCCCCTTCACCGTCGTAAACACGTCCATCGGCCCACCCCCAGGGTCGTTATCGCAAACACTTTCACCAAAGGCGATGCGTTGCTCAAGCATTTCGTGCCCCGTATGCCGCAAGGGCAGCGGCACGGCCAGCAGCCAGGTCGACCACGGGTTTCGGATAGGACTGGTCCGGCCGCAGCCCCCAGGACCGCGGAACCGCGTCAAAAAAGGCCAGAGCCTCCGGTCCGGGCGAGGCCGACAGCTCTGCGATGAACCGCCGCCGATAGCGCGCATCCCTGTCGAACTTCTCCGCCTGCCCGGCCGGGTTGAAGACGCGGAAAAACGGGGCCGAATCGGGACCTGACCCGGCAACCCACTGCCAACCCATCGCATTCGCCGCCGGATCCCAGTCGGTCAGGCAGTCGGCGAACCAGTCGAGCCCGACCTTCCAATGGGTCAGGAGATGCTTGGTCAGGTAGCTCCCCGCGATCATCCGCGCCCGGTTGTGCATCGTCCCCGTGACATACATCTCGCGCATCGCGGCATCGACGAAAGGCTCGCCCGTCATCCCCCGCTGCCAGCGTTCCGCCGCCTCGCTGTCGCCGCGCCAGGGGAAGCTGTCCCATTCCGGCCGCCAGTTGGTCGAGGCGATGTGCGGCGTGTGGTGCATCAGGTGATAGCTGAACTCGCGCCAGGCCAGCTCGCGCAGGAAGCTCTCCGCCCCTGCATGGCCCTCGTCCCGCCCCCGCAGACCGGCATGCCAGACCTCGCGGATGCCGATCTCGCCATAGGTCAGGTTCTCAGACAGGCGCGACGTCCCCGCCACGCCGGGATGATCGCGCATCTCGCTGTACCGCGCGACGGGCCCCTCCAGGAAGGCCGAAAGCTTCGAACGCGCCGCCGCCTCGCCCACCGCCTGGTAGCGCGCGACGACCTCCGCTCCCCGGTTCATCGCCGCGCCCAGGTGCCAGTCCTCCAGCCGGTCACTGGCGGGCCAGAGCGCCACCCCGCGCAACGCCTTCGGAGCCGTCTCCGGCACCGCCACTCCCAACCCCCGCGTGGCCTTCCAGTACGGCGTGAATACCCGGTAGAAGCCGCCCGTCCCGGTCTCGACCTCCCAGGGCTCGTGGAGGAGATGCCCGGCAAAACTCCGCGCCTCGACCCCTTCGCCCTTCAGCGCCGCCTTGACGCCCGTGTCCCGCGCGACCGAGGCCGGATCATAGAGCCGCGACCACCAGACGCCGCCCGCCCCTGTCTCGGCAACGAGCCCGCGGAGAACCTCCAGCGCCGGCCCCCGCCGCAGGATCAGCCGGACGCCCAGCCCTTCCAAAGCCTTGGCAAAGGCCGCCACGGAAAGCCCCAGCCGCCATTTCGGCGCCGCCCCGATCGCTTCCGTCTCTGGGTCCAGGATGAAGACCGGAACCACGGGCCGACCAGAGGCCACTGCCGCGGCAAGCATCGGATGGTCCCCCAACCGCAGGTCGCGGCGGACCCAAAGGATCAACGGTGTCTCGGACATTCCCCAGCCTCACGAACAGGAAGTCTACGTTCTCCAGCACGCGCCGGATCACCTAACCCTTTCACCTGGCGAAAAATATCCTCGGGGGTTTGGGGGTGGAAAACCCCCAACGCCGACCCTTGCGCCTCTTCGCGCAAGGGTCAGACGCAAAGGCTTGCGCGCCAGCGCTCCGCTAGACTGACCCCGTCAAAGCACGCGGTCCAGCGCCGCGATCAGCCGAGCCACTTCCTCGGCGCTGGTATAATGCACCGCGCTCATCCGCAGCACGCCCTTCGCCCGGTCGATCCCCAGGGCCTCCAGCGGCCGCACCGCGTAGAAATCCCCCGCCCAGCAGGCGATCCCGTTGCGGCCCAGTTCCTCGGACACCGGCTCGGCCACCCGGTCCAGTTCCACTGCCACCGTCGGCGCCCGCCGCTCTGCCGACCGGGGTCCCAGCAGCCGCACATCGTTCCGCTGGCCGAGGTAGTCCAGCAAGGGCTGGATCACCGCCACCTCCTGAGCCCGCATCAGGTCATGCACTCCCCGGTTCCGCGCTGCCGGGTCGCCCGCGATCCCATGCCGCTCGGCCAGCGCATCGATGTAGTCCGCCATCCCCGCACAGGCCGCGATCTGCGCATGGTCCGGTCCCGCCGGCGTGTGCCGCTTGTAAAGGACCCCGTGGTTGAAGAAATGCGCCTGCCCCGGCAGTTCCATCCCGAAGGCCTCGCGCAGGACCATGATCCCCTGGTGCGGGCCGAAGGTCTTGTAGGCCGAGAAGAGGTACACATCGCAGCCCAGGGCCGCCACGTCCGGGAACCCGTGCGGGGCGTAGCTGACCCCGTCCACCACCGTCCGCGCGCCCGCGACCTTGGCCACCGCACAGATCCCCGCCACGTCGTTGATCTCGGCAATCACGTTCGAACAATGCGGGAAGCAGACGAGCTTCACCCGCCCGTCGACCAGCAGCGCCTGCAGATCCTCCACCCGCAAGGAGCCGGTCCCCGGATCAAGCTTCCACTCCCGGACCTCGATCCCCTCCTCCGCCAGCCGCCGCCAGACGCCCGAGTTCGCCTCGTGGTCCTGGTTCGTCACCACCACCGCGCCATCGGTCCCCGCCAGCCACTTCCGCACCGCCTGCGCCAGCACATAGGTGTTCGCCGACGTGGACGGCCCGAACGACACCTCCTCGCGCCGGACGCCCATCATCGCCGCCAGCCGCGTCCGCGCCTCGTCCATCTCGGCACCGCCCGCCTGCGCCCCAGGATAGGGTCCATAGGGCTGCACCTTCCGGTCGCGGTAGAACCGCGTCAGGCGGTCCACCACCTGCACGCAAGGATAACTCCCGCCCGCATTCTCGAAGAACGCGTGGCTGGACAACACCGGCGACGAAAACGCCGGGAACTGCGAACGGACGAAATCAAGATCAAGCGCCACCTGCGGCTCCTCCATCGGGCCGCGGTCCCCGGAAACCTCGCGCGAAAGGCGGGCAAATCCCGGTCCGCGGCAGGTCTTCCAGCCAGACCCCCGGATGTCTCCCCAGGGGCCAGAGCCGGGTCCCGCCCCGGCCTCGCCCAAAGGAGTAGCGCCCCTCTCCCCGCCCCGCAACCCCCGCCGACAGGCCCCACAACCCCGCCGTGTGCCTTCACGCGCCCGGCAATCAGGCAAACTGACGCAAGGTCACCCCGTTTTGTGCCTTTTTCTGCAGCAACGGCTGCAAAATCCCGCAGTTTCCCCTTGTCCTTTCGCCTGACCCAAACCAACTTCTCTCCCTAGAAGCGGGGCGAGGGGGCCGCGTCTTCACAGACAACAAACGAACATCCGGCAGCCGCTCGTGCTGCCCGCATGTCACTGCAGAGGAGCACATATGAGCCGTAGATCCCTTGCCCTTCTCAGCGCAGCCTCCGTGCTGTCGCTTTCCGTCGCCGCCCAGGCCGCCGATCCCGAGTTGACCATCCTCGACTGGGCCGGCTGGGAAATCGACGGGATGCTGCAACCCTATGTCGACAAGCACGGCCAGAAGCCGTCCTATGTCTTCTTCGCCGACGATGACGAGGCGTTCCAGAAAGTGTCCTCGGGCTTCAAGGCCGACGTGGTCCACCCCTGCGCCGCCGCTGTTCCCCGCTACATCGACGCCGGCCTGATCGAGCCCTGGGATACCTCGAAGATCCCGGAATTCGCCAACATCCCCGCGCGGATGCACGAGCCCTTCACCAACGACCAGGGCGTCTGGTTCATCCCGACCGACTACGCCTACACCGCCATCGCCTACAACGCCGAGACGGTGCCTGCCGAAGACGTCGCCTCGGTCCAGGTCTTCGCCTCCGAGAAGTACGCCGGCCGCATCTCGCTGCCCGACAACACCGACGACGTCTGGTCCTTGGCCTTCATGGCGACCGGTGTGGCGTCCTGGGACAACGTGACGGACGAGCAGTTCACCGCCGCCGCCGACTGGCTGCGCAAAGTGCACCCGAACGTACGCGCCTACTGGTCCGACCCGTCGGAACTGTCGCAGCTGATGGCCTCGGGCGAGGTTCAGGTCGCCTGGTCCTGGAACGACCCCGTCGCGATCCTGCAGGCCGAAAACTTCCCGGTCGGCTTCAACCGCGCGGCCGCCGAGGGTGCCGCGACCTGGTACTGCGGCATGGTCAACATGAAGGACGCCCCCGGCAACGAGGACAAGGCCTATGACTATATAAACTCGATCCTGGCCCATTCCTCGGCCCAGCCGCTCCTCGACGCGATCGGCTACGCGCTGGCGAACGACGCCGCGATGGCCGAGATCCCGGCCGAGGCGCTGGCCGCGGCCTATGTCGACCCGGTGACCACGCCGCTCTTCGTGCAGTCGCCGCCGACGACCGAACTCCGGGACCGCATGATCGAGGAATTCGAGCTCATCAAGTCCGGGTTCTGACCGCCGTCGCACTTCGACACCGAGCGCCCGGGACCAGGTCCCGGGCGTTTGCTTTCCTGCTTCTAGGTTCGGCTCCGCCCGATATGCCGGATCAGGAACACCAGCATGTAGGCCTCGACCAGCGCGATTGCGGTCAGGCTGAAGGTGTTTTGGTCCGGCGCTCCGTTCAGGATCAGCCCGACCCCCACATCACCAAGCTCGATGAAGATCCGCGTGGCCAGCATCAGCGCAAGCAGTGCGGCACTGTTCAGGGCCAGCGCAATCACCAGTCCGGCCACTGACCCGAAGACGCGCACCCCCGTGCTGTAAAGGCCGAACCGCTCCGCAAAGGTTTCGACCGTCACGCCGGGGAAGAAGGCCCCTGGCATGGCCATGAAGACATAGCCGAAAAAGCATCCCGCCAGCACAAGAAGCCAGCCGAAAACCTTGGCGCGGGTCGGAATGGGGTCAAGCAGCGGATAGGTCGCGATGGTCATTCAATGTCTCCCCTGTCGCGCCGGAATCTGGATCGGACGCGTTCATCCCCCGTGCTGCCACTTGCCAAGACATGCGACAAATGAAACGTTTTTCTCGTACACATGAATCCAGTGAATGAAACCTGATCTCAACCTCCTGGCCGTCCTGGACGCGCTTTGCCGAACCGGCTCGGTGTCGCGCGCGGCGCAGGCGTTGGCACTCAGCCAGCCTGCCGTCAGCCACGCGCTTGCCCGTCTGCGCCGCGCGACGGGGGATCCGCTCTTCACCCGGTCGGGTCGCGGCCTGGTTCCGACCCCTCGGGCGCTGGTTCTGGCAGACCGCGCGGCCGCCCTTGTGGCGGAAAGCCGCGCGCTCTTGGCGCCGGAACATCACGACCCCGGCAAGGACAGCCTTCTGGTGCGGGTCGCCAGCACCGATTTCGCCAATCTGACACTGCTGCCGGCCATCCTTGCCGAGTTAAGGCGGATCTCTCCCGGCACCGTCATCGAGGCGCAGGCTTTCGGCCAGCGGACCCTCCGCCACCTGGCTGACGGCGAGATCGACCTGTCCTTCTGGGGTGTCGAAGCGCCCGGACCGCCCTTCCGTCACCGCCCGCTTTTCCGTGACCATTTCGTTGCCGTCCTCGCGTCCGACCATCCCGTACTGGCGCCGTCGAGGGTACTTGAGCTCGACGGCTACCTGGGGGCGGCCCATGCCGTCGTAAGTTTCGGCCAACCGGGGCAAGGCCCCGTCGATGCCGCGCTGGCGGCTCTTGGCAAGGCCCGGCGCGTGGGCATGGCTTCTCCCAGCTTTGCCGCCAATCTGGCCGTCGCCGCCGCAACCGACCTGATCGTCACCCTTCCCGCGCGGCTCGCCCGTGATCTTCCGGCCGGGTTGTGCGTACACCCCCTGCCCTTTTCCACGCCGCATATCGACTACGGCATGGTCTGGCACGACCGCACCAGTCCAAGCCCCGGCCTCTCCTGGCTGCGCGACCTGATCGCCAAGGCTGCCGCGACCGAAGTCCCGCCCACCAGCCCCGCAGGACGGCCCGCATCGGCGTGAACTTCCGCCCTTTTGCGGCAAGAGGGAAGCTTCGACCGGGATGATGCGCGTGATAGCCAGGCCGTTGGACCCATCCTTTCCAGATCCCTAACACCCACAGCCAACCTACTGTTTCTGCTTGAAGATACGGAAATGTCCACCGTGGACACTCTCCTTCGTCAGCAACCCGCTGTTGCGCACCCGACCCGCCCCGTCTAAGCCAGAGGGACCCCGCCAAGGTCTTTCATGTTCGAAGTCATCTCCCTCAGCTTCGCCTTCACCTTCGGCCTCGCTGTCCGCCGGCTCGGCCTGCCGCCGCTGGTGGGCTTCTTGGCTGCCGGTTTCGCGATCAACGCAGCCGGCCCCACCCTCGGCCTGCCCGAAAAGTCAGGCGAGATCCTCGACCACGTCGCCCACCTCGGCGTCCTCCTCCTCCTCTTTGCCGTGGGCCTGAAGCTCCGCCTCGGCCAGCTTGCCCAGCCACAGGTCTTTGGTGGAGCGCTCATCCACTCCGCGATCACCACCGCCGTCTTCTCCACAGGCCTCGTCGTCTTCCTCCGCCTCGACTGGTCCACCGCGCTCCTCCTCGGCGTGGTCCTCTCCTTCTCCTCCACCGTCTTCTCCGCCAAGGTGCTGGAGGCCAAGCGCGACATCGGCGCCTTCTATGGCCGCACCGCCATCGGCATTCTCGTCGTCCAGGACATCATCGCGCTCGCTGTCCTCTCCCTCTACAGCGGCCAGGCCCCATCCCCTTGGGCGCTGGCCCTCCTCGTCGCGCTTCCGCTCCTGCGCCCGATCCTCCACTGGCTCCTCGACGCCTCCGGCCATGACGAGCTCCTCGTCCTCGCCGGGATGCTCCTCGCCGTCGTCGCGGGTGGCGCGGGCTTCCAGGCCGTGGGCCTCGGGGCCGAGATCGGCGCGCTGGTCATCGGCCTCCTCCTCTCCACCCATGCCCGCGCCAAGGAGCTGTCCGATTCCCTCTGGGGCCTGAAAGAGCTGTTCCTCGTCGGATTCTTCCTGCAGATCGGCATGTCCGGCCTGCCCGGCCCCGGCGACCTGGCCATCGCCCTCGTCCTCACGCTCCTTCTGCCCCTCAAGGGCGCGCTCTTCTTTGCCCTCCTCCTCGCCTTCCGTCTCCGCGCCCGGACCGCCTTCCTGACCGCGCTCAACCTCACCGCCTACAGCGAATTCAGCCTAATCGTCGCCGCTGTTGTCCTTCCGGAATGGCTGGTCCCCCTTGCCCTTGCCGTCAGCCTCTCCTTCATGTTCGCGGCCCCCCTGGACCGCTTCGCCGACCGCCTTTTCGAACGGCTCGAACCGCGCCTCCACGGCTTCCAGGCCCGCCGTGTCCACCGGGACGAGCTGCCAACCGACCTTGGAAACGCCTCCGTCCTGATCCTCGGCATGGGCCGCACCGGCACCGCCGCCTATGACCAGATCGCCCCGCAGCTAAGCGCGGTTGGCATCGACGCCGACACCTACCGCGTGCAGGGCCATGTCGAGACCGGCCGCAACGTCCTTTTCGCCGATGTCGAGGACGCAGGCTTCTGGCGCGGGCTCCGCATGTCGGGGATCGAAGGCGTGATCCTCGCGATGGACAATGTCGAAGCCAAGGAAAGCGCCGCGCGCGCGCTCCGCGCCAAGGGCTTCCACGGCCCGATCATCGCCCACGCGCTTTACGAGGATCATGTCCTCCGCCTCAAGACCGCCGGGGCAGACCACATCTACCAGACGATGAACCAGGCCGGGATCGGCCTTGCCGACCAGGCTGCGCTTGCGATCCAACGGGACCGCGAGCCAGCCAGTTTCATCGAGGTCTAGGGCCGCGGGCCAGACCTTTCCAATGTCTTGACGCCCGCGGCCAGGTCCTTGCCTGCAAGCGTCGCCACGTTCCACCGTGGGCGCTCACCGCCCAAGGGTCGCCACAACCAGCTCTGCCGCCGCCGCGCCCGAGTTCTGCTGCTGCCCGGTGATCAGGTTCCCGTCCCGCACCGCGAAGGGCTTGAACGGACCCGAGGTGATGAAGTTCGTGCCCTCGATCTTCCCCGCCTCCTCCTCGATCCAGAACGGCTGGATCCGCTTGCCGACGAAACTGTCCGCATAGGCCTCCTCCGCGTTCGCAAAGCCTGTCCAGGTCTTCCCCTTGACCAGCAGATCCCCATTCGACAGCCGCGTCTTCAGAAGAACGCAGGTCCCGTGGCAGACGATGGCCACAACCTTCCCCGCCTCCCAGGCCCGCGCGACGAACCCGTGCAGGTCCGCATCGTCGATCATCGTCACCATCGGCGACTGCCCGCCCGCGAGGAAAATCGCGTCGTACCCGGCCAGATCAACGTCACGGATCGCCCGCGTCCCTTTCAGCAGTGCCGCGTGAGTGGGCGATGTCTTGAACCCCAGCGACAGGATATCCGCCGCCGAATAACCGCTTTGATCCTCCGGGTCCGAATACCCGTCCCCCACCAGATCGCCGCCCCTCGGGCTGACGATGTCGACCTCGTATCCCGCCTCGGCGAAGGTCCACCAGGGATGGGTCAGCTCCGCCCACCAGAACCCGATGGGCCATCCCGTGGTGGGCGAGACGCCCGGATTGGCCACGATCATCAGAACGCGCTTCTTTGTGTGAATGTCGATGTTGCCGGACATGGCTTTCCTTTCCTTGAAGGCCGCTCAGGCCGTGACGGGCGGCAGGTCGTACCAGTCCGGTTTCGACTGCTCCCACAGGTTCTTCATGATGCGTTTGCCGGTCGGCCCGTCGACCAGCCCGGCCGAGATCAGCCAGCGCCCCGCCGCAGTGACCTCCTTCAGGACCCGCCCGCCGCAGGTGCCGCAAAAGGCCCGTCGCGAGGCTTCGGAGGACTGGTACCAGACCAGGGCATCGGCCCCGGTCAGTTTAACCTCTGCTGCAGGAACGGCCAGGAAAGCATTGAAATTGCCATGCATCTTCTGGCAGTCGCCACAATGGCAGGCCAGCACGCCGAACGAGGCCGCAGGGATCGTCACCTGCACCTTGCCGCAGTGGCAGGACGCGTGAAGTGTGTCGCTCATCTCGTCTCCCTCATTGCCCCGCGACCGCCGCGAAGGCCCAATTCCGTCCCTTGCCGCGCAGGATCGCCTGGTTGATCCAGACCATCGCGAAAGGCTCAAGTATCCGCGCCTGCCGCAGCCCGCCCGCGTCCAGCGCCTCGAACCCCAGGTCCGCCAGAAGCCGCATCGCCGCCGTCTTGGCCCCGTCGTCATCCCCCGCGACCAGCTGCACGGGCCGGTGGGCCAAGTGGTCGTTCTTCGCCATGATCTCGGCGCCGACCTGGTTCAGCGTCTTCACCACCCGCGCGCCCGGCAGCCAGCCCTGCACCAGCTCGGCCCCGCTGGTCCCGTGGCCAACCACCAGGCCCAGCGCTCCATCCACCATTCCGAGCGGGTTCATGCAGTCGATCACCACCCTGCCCGTGAGGTCGCCCAGCGCCCGCACCGCCGCCTCGGCCTTCGCCCAGGGCAGCGCCAGGATCACCACATCCGCCCCGGCGGCCGCATCGGCAGGCGCAGCCACCGCCGCCCCGGTCTCCCCGGAAAGTGCCGCAACCTCCGGCTTGCCCGCATCGCGCGCGCCCAGCACCAGCTCGTGACCCTTCCCCGCCAGCCCCCGTGCGATGGCGCTTCCGACATTTCCCGTCCCGATGATCGCGACCCGCATCCACAAGCTCCTTGTCCAAGGCCTGGAAGAAGCGATATGCCAGGCTCGACAGAAGGAAAAACGAATACGCCTCATGTCTGACTTAAGTGAATCGCAACTCCGCCGTCTGGACCTGACCCTGCTCCTCGTCTTCCTCGGCCTCCTGCGGCACCGGAAGGCGGTGGCCGTGGCCGACGAACTGGGTCTCACGCAATCCGCGATCAGCCAGGCGCTGCGACGGTTGCGCGACGTGTTCGGCGATCCGCTGTTCCTCCGCCGCCCGCATGGCATGGAGCCGACAGCCACCGCGCTGGCCCTCGAACGCCCAGTGACGCTGGCCGTAGAGGCGCTTCGCAGCGCGCTCGGCCAGGCCCGCGCCTTCGAGCCCACCACCGCCGAAGGCGTGATCCGCATCGCCGCCCTCGACAGCCAGCAGGCCGGATTGGTCCCCGCCCTCGCCGCCCGTTTGCGCAGCCTTGCCCCCGGCCTCACGCTTTCCGTCCTGCCCTTGGGCCGTACTGCAGCCGTCGACGCGCTGATCGAGGGCCGGATCGAGCTTTTCCTCGGCCTCCTCCCCGATCTGCCCGACACGATCCATCTCTCACCGCTCTACGCCGAGACCTATCTCGTCGCCGCTCGCCCTGACGTCCTGCACCGGACCCTGGACCTTGCCGCCTACTGCGCTGCCAGTCACATCCTCGTCTCCCCCGGCGGGGACCTCACCGGCATCGTCGACCTGGAACTCCAGCGCCAGGGCCTGAGCCGCCGCGTCATCCTGGGCCTGCCTGCCTTCCTCCCCGCCCTCGCCGCCGCCGCGAGCACTGGGGCGCTCGTCACCCTGCCCGCCCGCATCGCCACCGCCTTCGCCCCCGGCTTCGGCCTGGTGACCGCCCCGCCGCCGCTCACCCTGCGCAGCTTCGAGGTCTCGGCCCACTGGCACCGCCGCAACGACGGCGACCCCCGGCTCGCCTGGCTGGTGGCGCAGGCCAAGGCGGCCGGGGAGGCGGATGACATGGTAATCGCTCCGTAAACACCCACGTCCAAACCCTTGATTTCCAAGGCCCCGCGAATCCGTCCACCGTGGACACCACCCTTGCACCCCCCACCCCCACCCCCTATATTGACCCTTGATCGGGGCAACCCGGTCTATGGCGATAAACGCACCTGTAATAATCGGCTCGGACCCGGGGGCGGTACCCGGCGGCTCCACCAACACCCCGTTCGTTGCGGGAGGAGGGGGCCGAAATAGGATCGACGAACGACCAAAGAGGCCAGCTTTCGCTCGGTGAGGTACCACCGTTATCGGTCCATGATCACAGTTGCCAACGACAACCGTGCTCCGGTGGCGCTGGCCGCGTAAGCGGCTCGCAATACCAAAACTAAGTCCTTGCGGTTAGCCCCGTAAGGCGGGGTTCGCAGGTACCTGGCAACAGAAACCTGCACCTTCCTCCTGCTTCTGTCGTCCCTATCTCCGGCGCCCGCGAGGAGTGACGAAGTCATCGACGAGCCGCTTGCCAGGAAGTGCCCGCAGGCCGCATCCTTCGCCATGCTCCGCGCGGCCCTTCTCGCCTTCCTCACTGCCCAGCCCGCCCTCGCCTGCGAGACGGCGCTCCTTCTCTCCATCGACGTCTCCGGCTCCATCGACGCGGGCGACTACCGGCTTCAGACCGACGGCCTCGCCTCAGCCCTGCAGGACCCTGAAGTCGCCGAAGCTCTGGTGCGGGGGCAGGTTGCGCTTGCCGTCGTCCAGTGGTCGGGCGTCGAGGAGCAAGAGCTGGTCCTGTCCTGGCAGCGGATGCTTGCGCCCGATGACGTCGCCCGCTTCGCCGCCAGCGCCGCCGCGATCCCGCGCGCCTTCACCGGATCCGACACGGCCGTTGGCCAGGGCCTTCGTTTCGCGGCCGCCCAGTTCGCTGCCGTGCTGGACTGCCGGAACCGGGTCATCGACGTCTCGGGCGACGGGCAGGAGAACGCGGGCTTCACCGATTCCGAGGCGCGGCGCGAGGCGATCAAGGCCGGCATCGTGGTCAACGCCATCGCCATCGAGGAGCCGGGACCAGCCTCCCCGATCACCAGCTACTACCGCAACTGGATCATCACCCCCGGCGGATTCGTCATGACCGCCCGAGGACTGCAGGACTATGCCCGTACCTTGCGCCTCAAGCTCTTGCGTGAGTTGACTAGGCCCGTCGGCTAGGTCCACCCGAACCAGCCCCCTTCCCTTGGCCCCCAAATTGCCTATGCTGCACCCCAACCGGAAAGGACGGCGACATGGCGCGCAGCATCGACTACGGCAATCTCATGCACCGCGCGATGCGTGGCCTGATCCAGTCGGTCCTGACCGAGGTTGCCGAGCACGGCCTGCCCGGTGCGCATCATTTCTTCATCACCTTCGACACGACCCATCCCGACGTCCAGATGGCCGCCTGGCTGAAGGAACGCTACCCGACGGAAATGACCGTCGTGATCCAGCACTGGTACGAGAACCTCGTCGTCACCGACGAAGGCTTCAGCATCACGCTGAACTTCGGCAACAACCCCGAGCCGATGGTGATTCCCTTCGACGCGCTGCGCACCTTCGTCGACCCGTCCGTGGAATTCGGCCTGCGCTTCGAGACGCAGGAACAGGAAGAAGACGAGGACGACGAGGACCTGGAAATCGAGGTCGAGGAAGAACCCGTCCGTCAGGACGCCGAGATCGTCTCGCTCGACCAGTTCCGGAAACACTGATGTCCGACCTTGCGCTGTTCCGCCGGAGGCTTCTGAAGAACCCCCGGCAGGTGTCGGCCATTGCACCGTCTTCCCGGACGCTGGCGCGGGCGATGACGCTGGGCCTTGGACCGACCAGCGGCCCCGTCGTGGAATTCGGACCCGGCACCGGCCGCTTCACCGAGGCGATCCTTGCCCGCGGCGTCCCGCCCGAGAACCTGACCCTGTTCGAGCTGGACGAGGAATTCGTCGACTATCTGCGCCAGAAGTTCCCCGGGGTGACGGTGCACCAGCTTCCGGCGCAAGAGGCCTCCCGGTTGGTCCCGTCTGGTGTGAACACGGTGATCTCCGGCCTGCCGCTCCTGTCGATGCCGCCCGAGGTGCGCGAGGGCATCGTGAATGCCGCCTTCGCCATCCTTGCCCCCCGCGGCCACTATGTGCAGTTCACCTATGGCCCGCGCCCGCCCCTGCCACCCGAAACCATCGCCGCGTTGGGGCTCAAGGTGAACAAGGGCCACAAGGTCTGGGCCAATCTGCCCCCCGCCACGGTCTACCGGTTCCGCCGGGCCTGAGCTTTTCGGTATACCATTGCATGCCGGATTGATTTCGTGCGCGTCCGGCGCTATGCGAGGGCCCGAGCGCTTGCCAGGAGGGACCCATGACCGCGACCCGTACCGAAACCGATAGCTTTGGCCCGCTTGAGGTTCCTTCCGACAAGTACTGGGGCGCGCAGACCCAGCGGTCGATCATCAACTTCCCCATCGGCTGGGAACGCCAGCCCGTCCCGATCATCCGCGCCCTTGGCGTCATCAAGCGGGCCTGCGCCGTGGTGAACATGGCGCAGGGCGACCTGTCCCCGGACCTCGGCAACGCCATCGTGGCCGCCGCACAAGAGGTGATCGAGGGCAAGTTCGACGACAACTTCCCGCTGGTCGTCTGGCAGACCGGCTCCGGCACCCAGTCGAACATGAACGCAAACGAGGTGATCTCGAACCGCGCGATCGAGATGCTTGGCGGCAAGATGGGATCGAAGAAGCCCGTCCACCCGAACGACCATGTGAACATGGGCCAGTCCTCGAACGACACCTTCCCCACCGCGATGCATGTCGCGATCGGCATGCACACCCGCGACGTGCTGATTCCGGGGCTGGAAAAGCTCGCCAAGGCGCTCTGGGCGAAGTCCCATGAATTCAAGGACATCATCAAGATCGGCCGCACCCACACCCAGGATGCGACGCCGCTGACGCTCGGCCAGGAGTTCTCCGGCTACGCGACCCAAGTCGACCGCGGGATCGAGCGGGTGAAGCTGTGCCTGCCCCACATCTACGAGCTTGCCCAGGGCGGCACCGCTGTCGGCACCGGCCTCAACACCCGCGTGGGCTTCGACGCCCGCGTGGCGGCGGAGATCGCGAAGATCACCGGCCTGCCCTTCGTCACCGCCCCGAACAAGTTCGAGGCCTTGGCCGCGCATGATGCGATGGTCATGTTCTCGGGCGCGCTGAAGACGGTCGCCGGGTCGCTCTTCAAGATCGCCAACGACCTGCGTCTCCTCGGCTCCGGCCCCCGCTCGGGCCTGGGCGAACTGATCCTGCCCGAGAACGAGCCCGGCTCCTCGATCATGCCCGGCAAGGTCAACCCGACCCAAGCCGAGGCGCTGACGATGGTCTGTGCCCACGTGATGGGCAACGACGCCGCCGTGGGCTTTGCCGGGTCGCAGGGCCATTTCGAGCTGAACGTCTATAACCCGATGATGTCCTACAACGTGCTGCAGTCGATCCAGCTTCTGGGTGATGCGGCCTCCAGCTTCACCGACAACATGGTCGTCGGCACCCAGGCCAACATCCCGCGGATCGAGAAGCTGATGAAGGAATCGCTGATGCTGGTGACGGCGCTGGCGCCGACCATCGGCTATGACAATGCGACCAAGGTGGCGAAGACCGCGCACAAGAACGGGACGACCTTGCGGGAAGAGGCCATCGCGCTTGGCTTCGTCGACGGCGAGACCTTCGACCGCATCGTCCGGCCCGAGGACATGGTCGGCCCGAAGGGCTGATGGGCGAGGTCGTCAACCTGAGGACGGCAAAGAAGCAGGCGGCCCGCAAGGCCGCCCGCTCGGTGGCCGACGCCAATGCCGCGAAGCATGGTCGGACGAAGGCTGAGCGGGAGCTGGAGAAGGCGCGCGCCGAGAAGGCCGCGCGGGAGCTTGACGGCCACAAGCGAGGGACGGAGTAACCCCCCGTTAACCCTGCTTTGGCAGGGTTGCGGCAGGAGGTGCGCAGCATGACCCAACTGCCGGATGTGATCTCGCCAGAGAAATGGATCGTCCACCTGTTCTCCGCAAGAAGCGTGGCCGAAGGCGGAACGGTCCGACGCAAGGTTGCTGACGTTGAGCGCCTCATTGGACGCGAACGGTTCCTGCATGAAGTCCGCCGCCGCGGATTTCGCGTGGTCGAAAACGCCGGTCAATTCATCGTCTTCTGCAACCGCGAGCCGGTCTACATCCTGAACTGACGGCGCGTCTGGGGCCGCAAAACTTTTCGAAAAGTTTTGCAAAATCCTTCGAAGGATTTTGTCCCGGCCCGACCGTTGCGCTACGGTTCCCCCCATGACCACCCGCCCCGCGAAACACTCCCTCACCCTCCACGGCCACCGCACCTCGGTCTCGCTGGAGCCCGAGTTCTGGGACGCCTTCCGCGCCATCGCGCTTGAGAAACAGACCCCGCTCAACGCACTCGCTGCCGAAATCGACGCCGCCCGTCGCGGGGACGAAGGCCTCGCCTCGGCCATCCGCGTCTTCTGCCTGAACCATTACCGGAGATCCTGATGCGCGCCGCCGTCCTTCGCGCCTACCGCGAGCCCCTCAGCCTGGAAACCGTCGCAGACCCCATCTGCGAAGCGGACGGCGTGGTCCTGAAAACCCTCGCCTGCGGCATCTGCCGCAGCGACTGGCACGGCTGGGTCGGCGAGCATCCCAAAGTGAAGCCAGGTGACATCCCCGGCCATGAATACTGCGGCGAGGTCGTGGGGGCCGGACCGCTTGCCAAGTGGCGCAAGGGCGACCGCGTCATTGCCCCCTTCATCCTGGCCTGCGGCGACTGCCCGGAATGCCGCTCGGGCCAGACCACCACCTGCCGCTCGCAGCGCGTCCCCGGCTTCGGCGATCGTGGTGCCTATGCCGAATATCTCTCGGTCCCCCATGCCCACAACCTGACCCGTCTGCCGGAAAGCCTCTCCCCCGCCCTCGCCGCGGGCCTCGGCTGCCGCGTTACCACCGCCTTCCACGCTCTCACAGGCCGCGCAGCGCTGCAGGCGGGAGAATGGCTCGCCGTCCACGGCACCGGGGGCATCGGGCTTTCCTGCCTTTTGATCGGCAGGGCCCTCGGCGCTAGGGTGATCGTCGTGGATGTTGTCCCGGAGAAGCTCTCCCACGCCTCTGCGCTCGGTGCCGAGGCCGCGTTCGATGCCCGCAACGGCGACGTCGCAGCGAAGATCATCGAGATCACCCAGGGCGGCGCCCATGTCAGCATCGAGGCGCTTGGCATCGAGGCCACGGCCAACAGCTCCCTGAGATGTCTCAGACCCCTCGGCCGCCACGTCCAGGTCGGCCTTCCCACCGGCCACACCGCGCAGATGCAGATCGACATGAACACGCTCTACATGCGGCAACTGTCGGTCTTCGGCACCCGCGGCATGCCCGCCTGGCGCTACCCGACACTCCTGAGCCTGATCGAGACCGGCCGCATCGACGTAAGCCCCATCGTCGCCCGCACGGTCGCCCTCAGCCAGGCCACCGAGGAACTGAAAGCCTTCGACGGCCCCACAGCCCCCGGCGTCGCCGTGATCACCGATTTCGCCAGCTAACCGGCCACGCGGGACAGCGTCACTGCCAGATCACCATAGCCTGTGAAGCGCCGCTCATAGGCCAGCCCCAGCCGCCGCGCGCAGTCCTCGGCGTTGGCGTCGAGCGCCGGGTCATCCTTCTGCGCCTGGTAGACGAGCTTGCGGTAATTGCCGAAATACATGTCCCTCAGCTCGGGGTGCCGGTCCAGGCCCATCGGCTTCCAGACGAAGGCATCGAACTGCCGGACCAGGAAATCGGTCAGGTAGAAGGCGTCGAACTCCTCCTCGGCTCGCGCCGCGAAGGCCGCGTTCCCTTCGAAGAAGGCATAGCAATGCGGGCCCGCTACCATCTCGACGCCCAGCCGGTCGCAGGCCGCCTGCAGAAGCCCGCCCGTCCCGCAGTCGGCATAGACGACGAAAACCGTCTCGTACTCCCCACGCGCTGCCACCACCGCCTCTTCCACCGCCGGAATGATCTTCTCGGGCCAGAGATGCAGCTTGGCCGGCAGGCATTGCAGGTCCATATGCGCCCAGCCATTGGCGGCCTTCAGCGCCAGGATCTCATGCGCCAGCGCGCCGCAGGCGATCAGCAGGATGCGCCCCGCATGGGCCGGAGGCAGCCCGGTCTCGGAAAGGATAAGGTCGTCGACCACCGGACTACCGGCTGACCCGGGTCCAGGTCAGGATCACGCTGGCCGACAGCGCCGCAAAGGCAAGCGCGGTGAAGGGCACCCCGGTCCAGAGCGCCAGCCAGATGGTCAGTCCGGCCGCAACGATCACCAGGGCAATCAGTCCAAGGAAGTGGGTCAAGGGCATATCATGTCTCCCTGACATTCAATCTGCGCTTCGGGAGGGCGCAAGACAAGCCCCTCCCGAATCACAGGGGCGTGTCAGCCATTCAGCTGGTTGTGCTTGCGTGCGACGAACTGCTTCGCAGTCTCGACCGCCACGGCGGCGTCCCGGCAATAGGCGTCGGCCCCGATGGCCTTGCCGAATTCCTCGTTCAGCGGCGCACCGCCGACCAGGACGATATAGTCCTCGCGCAGGCCCTTTTCCTTCATCGTGTCGATCACGACCTTCATGTAGGGCATCGTCGTGGTCAGCAGCGCGGACATCCCCAGGATATCGGGCTGCTCGCGCTCCAGCGCGTCCAGATACTTCTCGACCGCGTTGTTGATCCCCAGGTCGACGACCTCGAAGCCCGCGCCTTCCATCATCATCGCGACAAGGTTCTTGCCGATGTCGTGGATGTCGCCCTTCACCGTGCCGATCACCATCTTGCCCATGCGCGGGGCGCCGGTTTCGGCCAGGAGCGGCTTCAGGATCGCCATCCCGGCCTTCATGGCGTTGGCTGCCAGCAGGACCTCAGGGACAAACAGGATCCCGTCCCGGAAGTCGGCACCGACGATGGTCATGCCGGCGACCAGTGCCTTGGTCAGCACGTCGTAGGGGGCCCAGCCCCGCTCGATCAGGATATTGACGCCCTCTTCGATCTCTTCCTTGAGACCGTCGTACAGGTCGTCATGCATCTGCAGCACAAGCTCGTCATCCGACAGTTCGGAAAGGATGATCTCGTCGTCGTCGGCCATGACAGGTGCTCCAAGCGGAATGGTTTGGCATGGTGATGGTCGCAAACCGACCAAGTCACTATGCGGCAAGCGACATACACCGAATGAAAGCCGACAGAAAGCCGTCGCAACCCGGAAAGTTCTGGTGCGTGTTCTTTATTTGTTCTAGATTTGCCGGATGACCGACACCACCACCATCCTGCCCGGCCAGCGTTTGCGGGCGCGGGGGGCCGGCAGCAATGCGACCGGCCGGTTCGAAGCGACGGCACGCGAAGCTTTCGATGACGGCTGGGACATACCGGAGGAGGAGCGCCTCGTCGCCACCGAGGTGCGCATCGAGCGTCCCCGTTCGGCGCTGACCTTCAACCGCTCGCCCGACGTGCCCTTCGACCGCTCGATCAATCCCTACCGCGGCTGCGAGCATGGCTGCATCTACTGCTTTGCCCGCCCCACACACGCCTACCTGAACCTCTCGCCTGGATTGGATTTCGAGACCCGCCTCATCGCCCGCCCCGGCATCGCCGACGTCCTGGAGAAGGAACTTCGCCGCCCCTCCTACAAGGTCGCGCCCGTGGCCATCGGCACCAACACCGACCCCTACCAGCCGGTAGAGCGGGACCACGGGCTCATGCGACAGATCCTGCAGGTCCTGTCGGACTTCCGCCACCCGGTCTGGCTCACCACCCGCGGCACCACGATCGAGCGCGACATCGACCTCATCGCCGGGATGGCCGCGCAACAGCTTGCCGTGGCGGCGATTTCCGTCACCACGCTGGATGAGGGCCTTGCGCGCAAGATGGAACCCCGCGCGCCCTCGCCGAAACGTCGGCTGGACATCATCCGCCGCCTGGCCGAGGCCGGGGTCCCGGTCCGCATCCAGGTCTCGCCGCTGATCCCGGGGCTGACCGACCATGAACTTGAGGCGGTGATGGAAGCCGGCCGCGATGCCGGCGCGCGCGCCGCGAACTGCATCCCCCTGCGCCTGCCGCTTGAGGTGGCGGGCCTGTTCCGCGACTGGCTTGACGCCACCGTCCCGGGCCGCGCCGCCCATGTCATGGGTCGCGTGCGCGAATTGCACGGAGGCAAGGACTATGACCCGGAATGGGGCAAGCGGATGCGGGGTGAGGGGCTCTGGGCCGACCTCATCCATCGCCGGGCCGCACTCGCACGCAAGCGCCTGGGACTGGACGAAACCCACCCCGAGCTGCGCTGCGATCTCTTTGCCCCGCCGCCACGGCCGGGCGACCAGTTGACGCTGTTATGACCCGGAGCGGTCAGGCGCAAGACTTTTCGAAAAGTCTTGCCAAAATCCTTCGAAGGATTTTGTCCCCAGATCGACCGTTCAGCCCCGACGCCCCCGGCGTTCCCGCCGCCCTGCGCCCGCGTCATCCCCGGTCCCGTCCGAGGCCGAGGAGAACCCGCCAAGCTTCGCCTGGATCACCTCCAGAGACGGCCGGTTGCCCTTGGGCCGGCTTTCCAGGGCGACCCGCATCGCGCGCAGGTGTTCGGGCATGGTGCCGCAGCAGCCGCCGATGATCCGGACGCCCGCGTCCCGCGCCATCACGGCGTACTCCGCCATCAGCTCGGGCGTGCCGTCATAATGGATATGGCCGTCATGGTACTTCGGGATCCCGGCATTGCCCTTGGCAATCAGCGGCCGTTCCGTCCCCGTCGCCGCAAATCCCAGCACCGTCCGCATCAGGTCCGAGGCACCCACGCCGCAGTTGGCACCGAAGGCGATGGGCGGGTTCACCAGCCGCTCGACCATATCCGCCATCGCGGACGAGGTCGTGCCCATCATCGTCCGTCCGGCCGTGTCGAAGCTCATCGTGCCGCACCAGGGCATGTCCGCCCGCAGCGCTGCGTCGGCCGCAGCGCGGTATTCCTCGGGCGCAGAAATCGTCTCGATCCAGAGAACGTCCGCGCCGCCCTCCTTCAGGGCCTCGGCCTGTTCGTGGAACATCTCCACCGCCAGCTCGTGGGTCAGCGTGCCCATCGGCTCGAAGATCTCGCCCGTGGGGCCCATCGACCCCGCGACGACGACGGCCCGGCCCGCCCTGTCCGCGATCTCGCGCCCAAGCTCGGCGCCGACGCGGTTCAACTCGCGGACACGGCCCTGCGCCTGGTGCAGCTTCAGCCGCGCGGCATTGCCGCCGAAGGTGTTGGTCAGAAAGAGGTCCGACCCCGCCGCCACAGCGTCGCCGTAAAGCTTCAGGATGTTCTGTGGCTTCTCGACGTTCCAGAACTCCGGCGGCTCGCCCGAGGACAGGCCCATGTTGAAAAGGTTGGTCCCCGTCGCACCATCGGCCATCAGCCAGTCGCGCGTTTCAAGCATCCTTGTCAGGGCGTCGGTCATCTCTGGTTCCTTCACGGGGCCACACGGTTCCCTCTGCCACGGGTTGCGGCGAGAGGCAAATTCATATTCCGGACCCTGCCGGATCTGCGCCACCTGCGAACCCGGCGCGGGACGCCGTCAGCTTGGAAGACCAGGGGTCGCGGCAGACGAAAGGCGCGGACCCGCTTCCGGAACCGCGCCCCTTTGCGATGGCCGGGTTACTCAGAGCTCGGACATCAGTTGCGCTTTGGCAACCGGCAGCATTTCCCGCATCTTGGCCCGCACCTCATCCGCACTGGCCTTCCCGGCGAGGTCGGCCACGACCTTGCGGATCACGTCCTCGTCGCCCGCTTCCTCGAAGTCCGAGCTGACCACTTCCAGCGCATAGGCGGCGGCGGCATCGTCGGATTTTCCCATCAGCCCGGCAGCCCAAAGCCCGACCAGCTTGTTGCGCCGCGCCTCGGCCCGGAACTGCATCTCGCTGTCATGGGCGAACTTGGCCTCGAAGGCATTCTCGCGGTCGTCGAATGTGGTCATGGGCTCCCCCGGGTCAGGCTTCGGTTTTCTCCCATATGCCCCTCCGGCCCTTCTCCCGCAAGCCCCCTTGGCCGCGCAGGGGACGCTCTCGCCTTGCGACTGTGCCCCCCTTGGACTATAGCCCAAGGAAAGCGGTTTGAAGGCTTAAGCCTGTCGCCGCCCCCCTGATCGGATGAACCATGGCACGGCGCAAGAAGGTCTACGAAGGCAAGGCCAAGATCCTGTATGAAGGTCCCGAGCCGGGCACGCTGATCCAGTATTTCAAGGACGACAACGCCCCCACCGTCGCCGCCCCCGCCACGCGCGAGGGCAAGGGCGTCCTGAACAACCGCCTGTCCGAGTTCTTCATGGCCGGCCTGAACCAGATCGGCGTCCCCACCCACTTCATCCGCCGCATCAACATGCGCGAGCAGCTGGTGCGGATGGCCGAGATCATCCCTCTGGAAGTCGTCGTGCGCAATTTCGCCGCGGGCCCCCTGACCTCGCGCCTTGGCATCCCCGAGGGGACCCAGCTTCCCCGGCCGATCGTCGAATACTACTACAAGGACGACAAGCTCCAGTCGCCGATGGTCTCCGAAGAACACATCGTCGCCTTCAACTGGGCGAACCAGCAGGACCTCGACGACATCGTGGCGCTGTCGCTGCGGGTCAACGATTTCCTGTCCGGCGTGATGATGGGCGTGGGCATCCGGCTCGCCGATTTCCGGATCGAGGTCGGCCGGATCTGGGAAGGCGACTTCATGCGCCTGATCGTCGCCGACGAGATCAGCCCCGACAGCTGCCGCCTGTGGGACATGCGCCAGCCCGAACGCCCCGATGGCACGATCCCCGACCCCCAGCCGATGGCCGACGTCTACACCGAACTCGCGCGGCGCCTTGGCGTCCTGCCGTCGAACGTCACCCACACGACGAAGCCCACCCTGATCAACTGAGCCACCCTTGCCCGTGGCCCGGCGCTTCGCTAAGGACGGGCCAGACCAGAACCGGAGGCCCCGATGAAAGCCCGCGTCACCGTCATGCTGAAGAACGGCGTCCTTGATCCGCAGGGCGAGGCCGTGCGCCACGCGCTTGGCTCGCTGGGCTTCCAGGGCGTGACCGGCGTGCGCCAGGGCAAGGTGATCGAGCTTGACCTCGCCCACAGCGACGCCGCCAAGGCCGAGACCGAGGTCAAGGCGATGTGCGAGAAACTTCTCGCCAACACCGTCATCGAAAGCTACCGGGTCGAGCTTCTTTGACCCAAAGGTGGGCGCGCCGCCCACCCTACGCGATGCCCGGTAGGGTGGGCGATCCGCCCACCTCCCGTCTGGACACCCGCAGCCAGATCCCGTCCCGCGCCCGTACCGTCAGGTGCGCCACGGGCACCGGCACGCGGCCGTCCACCGCCTCGAACCGGAACGCCCGCACCAGATGCGCCAGCATCAGCGTGCCCTCCAGCATCGCAAACCCCGCCCCCGGACAGACCCGCGGCCCGCGCGAGAATGGCAGGTAGCCACCCTGTGGCACCTCCCCCGCCCAGCGGTCCGGGTCGAAGTCGTCGGGCTTATCCCACAGCCGCTCATGCCGGTGCAGGTGCCAGGGGCTGATCACCACCTGCGCGCCCCGCCGCACCTTCCGCCCCCGAAACTCTTCCGGTCCCAACGTCTCACGCACCAGCATCGGCACCGGCGGGTAAAGCCGCAGCGCCTCGCGGAAGACATCCCGCGTGAACCGCAGCGATCCCACGACCCCGAATTCCGGTCGCAACGCCGCCGCCTCGGCCGCCACCCTCGCCTGAGCCTCCGGATGCGTCGCCAGCAGATAAAGCCCCCAGGCCAGGGCCGACGCGCTGGTCTCGTGCCCTGCCAGGAAGAAGATCGCCACCTGATCGACCATCTCGGCCGTCCCGAACCGCTCCCCCGTCACGGGGTCCGCCGTCGTCATGATCTTCGTCGCCAGATCCTGCTGCGCATCGCCTGACGCAATCGCAGCCGCCCGCTCGGTCGTCAGCCCCTCGATCAGACCCCGGATCACCCTCGCCGACCGCCGCGTCGCGCCCCTGTGCAATCGCGGCACCCAGGCGGGCAACCGCACGAAAGCCCCCAGGTTCACGATCGGCGCCGAGCGCTGATAGGCCCGGAACTCCTGGAACACCGCCTGCGCCACCCGGTCCTCGATGGGGATGGAGAACAGCGTCCGGAAGATCACATCCGCCGCTGCATGGCTGGCGGCGAGCTCGACCTCGACCTCGCCCGTGTCCATCCGCGCCACTGCCGCCTCGCTTGCCGCCCAGATCGCCGGAAACGCCTCCTTCAACCGCCCGCCCTCGAAGGCCGGGTCAATGATCCGCCGCTGCCGCAGCCACTCCTCGCCATTGGTGACAAAAACCGACCGGCCCAGAAGCGGCCGCAGCCCCTCGGTCACCCGGTCGGATTTCGGGAAGTCCGACGGCCGCTCGTCCAGCACGCGCCGCACCAGCGCCGGGTCGTTGCAAAGGTAGCTCTCGAAGAACGGCGTCCGGAACTCGGCCATCCAGGCCCGGTAAAGCCGCGCGGGCTGGGCCGAGAGGATGTCCCGCCGGAATGCACGCAGATGCCCCAGCAGAGAGACATTCTCCCCCCGTGGTTCCGGTTTCGGCGGGGTCATGCCGCGTCCCGGTAGGGACTGTAGGGCCTGGTGATCCGGCTGGCCGACGGGTTCCGGTGGCGGAACCGCTTTCGCAATGAAATCGGGCCAGCGGTGATCTGGAAATAGTCGTAGTCCCCGGGCCGGTCGAAGGCGCACATGTACTGGAAATGCAGGCGGAAGAACCGACGCTTCAGTGCCCGCCAGCGCTCGGGGCTCAGCGTCTGGCTGAACGAGGCCGAGATCACCAGGGGCCAGCGCTGCGCCCCGGTCGCGACGCCGCTGACCGCCACGGGATCGCACAGCGCGAAGCTGCAGCCGTCGCTGGGCGCCGTCACGTCCACCCAGGTCACGTCCTCGCGTTCCGACAGAAAGCGCAGGTCGGCCCGAAGCCGCTGCGCGCCGGGCAGGAACGAGGCCATCGGCACCGCCTGTCCCAGGCTCAGGAAACTCAGCGACGGTCCGGCTGGCAGACCCTCACGGATCAGGTCCGCTAGGACGGACACGCCGATATGCACGCCCGAGGAATGGCCGACCACCAGCACTTCCTTCACGTCGCTCGCCAGCGCCTCGCGGACGCGGCGACGGAAGACTGCCAGACGTTCCTCCAGCACTGCCGGATAGGCACCGCCGTCAAGCGCGGTGAAGGCGAAATCGTGCATCAGGTAATAGACATACAGTCGGCGGTCGAGCCTCTGGAACCCCTTCAGCACCACCCAGGCGATGCCCGCCCCAAGGGCAAGGTCGATCCCGGCCCAGGGGGCAAGCCAGACGGTGAAGGCCGCCGCCATCAGCGCCACCAGCAACTGCAGCACCAGCAGAACCGCCGGATACAGCGCCGCGATCATCGGCCCCTTGCGGAGCCGGACCAGCCGGAACAGCGCGCCCGAGGCGATGTAGACCCAGGCCGTGCGTGCCAACAGCACATAGGTTCCAAGGATACCGCGCCCCATCGACCCCTTCACCAGGTCCGACCAGACCAGCACCTCGACCTCGGCCTCGATGTCGCGCCCGTCCATATGGGCCTGCACCTGCCAGCCGTAAGTTTCGCCCTTGCGGGGCTTCAACGTCAGCTCGTAACCTGAAATGGTCGCCTGCTCGGCGCCCTCGGACCGGTAAAGCTCACGGTAGCGGCGGGGTGGGAACGGGTCATAGCCCGGGATGTAGAGGACATGGCGCCGATAGGTGCCCCTCTCTCCCGCTTGCGCCCGTCGTTTCACGCGTCCCACCATCCCGCCACCTTGCCCGGGGCACATTACCTGACGGTTAAGAAGAAGGAAGCGTCAACCGGGCAGCGGCAGGCCGAGGACCTCATAGGTCTCCAGCATCCAGTAGCTGAAATCGGTGAAGGCGCCGGTCACCAGCGCGATGCCGACGATGATCAAGAGGCCCCCCATCAACCGCTCGATCAGCTTCATGTGACGCTTCAGCTTTGACATCACATGCATTGATTTCTCGATGAAAATCGCCGCCAGAAGGAAGGGCAGACCCAGCCCCAGAGCATAGACGCCAAGAAGCAGCGTACCCCGCTCCATGCTGCCTTCCTGCGCGGCCAGCGACAGGATCGCGCCCAGTTGCGGACCGATGCAGGGCGTCCAGCCGAAGGCGAAGGCGAGCCCCAGCAGATAGGCGCCAAGGGCCGAGCCGCCCCGGTCGCCCGCATCCAGCCGCATCTCGCGGTCAAGGATCGGGATGCGGAACACACCCAGGAAATGCAGGCCGAAGATGATGATGACGACGCCCGAGATCCGCGCGAGCAGGACCTGGTTCTCCAGGACGAAGCTGCCGAAGGCCGAGGCAGTGAAGCCGAGAAGGAGGAAGATCGTCGACAGGCCCATGACGAAGAACAGCGCCGGCAGGATCACCCGCTTCCGGGCGGCGCCCTGGCCGGTCATCTCGCCCATGCTGATCCCGCCCATGTAGGCAAGGTAGGGCGGCACGATCGGCAGGACGCAGGGGCTCAGGAACGACAGCACGCCCGCTACCAGCGCGACCAGCATCGCGGGCAGAAGGGCAGCGTCGATGATCTCGATTCCGAACATGGGCCTCCCCTTCCCGACCCAGATAGCGACTTTCGCGGGCCGCGTCACCGGGACAGCGCGTCACATCCCCGTTCACCGTCTGTAATCTTGCCGCAGGCCGCCGCTGCCGCTACACCCGCGCGCATGGCCGACTGGGACATGGAGATCGACTGCGAGGGGCTTCTCTGCCCCCTGCCTGTCCTGCGGGCCAGGAAGCGGCTTCTGTCCGTCGCACCCGGGACCGTCCTCTGCGTCCGCGCGACCGATGCGATGGCGCTGATCGACTTGCCACACTTCTGCGCCGAGGCCGGGCACACCTATCTTGGCTCCGAATCCGATGGGTCGGTGACGCTCCACCTCATCCGCCGCGGCTGAACGGAAAACGGGCGGCCGAAGCCGCCCGTCCCGGTGAATTTTCCCGACCGTTTCAGCGGCCCAGCGACCACCAGCCCTTGCGCTTGGGCTTCGCGGCTTCGTCGGCCTCGGGCGCAGGCGCCTCCGCCTCGGCCGGATCGGCGACCACGGTTTCGGCCACCGCCGCCATCCCCGGATCGGGCGCCAGCATCGGAGCGGCCTCTGCCACGGGTGCCGCCGCCTCGGCCGCAGCAGCCTTCGACCGCGACCCACGACCCTTCGGCTTCGGGGCCTCGGCCGGAACAGCCTCAACCTCCGGAGCCGCAGCCTTGGCCCGGCTCGCCCGCTTCTTCGGCGCAGGCTTTTCCTCGGCAACGGGCTCTGCGACCGGCTCGGCCACAGCTTCCACCACCGGGGCCGCCTCGACCACCGGCGCAGCTTCGGCCTTGGCGCCACGCGGCTTCCGGGTCCGCTTCGGCTTGGCCGGGGCTTCCTCGGCCGCGACCGCCTCGACGGTTTCCGTCACTTCGGCCACGACAGCCTCGCCCGCGTCCTCGCCTTCGTCGCCCTCGTCGTCTCCATCCTCATCCGAGCCCTGGTCCTCGGACCCGCCGTTCGGGCCGGCGCCATCCCGCTGCCCCCCACGCCGCCGACGCCGACGCCGACGCTTCTTGCGACCGGGTTGACCGTCGCCCTCGCCCGCAGGCTGGGCCGGAGCCGCTTCGACGGCCTCCTCGGCCTCTTCCTCGACCAGATCGTCGACGATCTCCTCGTCTTCCTCCTCCGCGACCGGCGCGCCCATCAGGCCCGCGTGCCCCGAAACGACCGGGGTCTCCGGCACCACCCGCAGCGCGGTCTTGAACTTCTCGATGGAATAGTCGGGCGACACCATCATCGGGTCCGCCTCGATACGCACGCTCATCCCGTAGCGCGCCTCGATCATCGCGACATGCTCGCGCTTCTGGTTGAAGAGGTAGTTCACGATCCCCACGGGTGCCTTCAGCAGCACCTCGCGCGACCGCTTCCGCGTGCCCTCTTCTTCCAGCGCGCGCAGGACCTGCAGCGCCATCGAATCATCCGACCGGATCAGCCCGGTGCCGTGGCAATGCGGGCAGGCCTGGGTCGTCGATTCCAGCATGCCCGGCCGCAGCCGCTGGCGGCTCATCTCCAGAAGGCCGAAGCCGCTGATGCGCCCGACCTGTATGCGCGCGCGGTCGGTCTTCAGCTTGTCCTTCAGCCGCTTCTCGACCGTGGCGTTGTTGCGCCGCTCTTCCATGTCGATGAAGTCGATGACGATCAGGCCCGCAAGGTCGCGCAACCGCAACTGCCGCGCGATCTCCTCGGCCGCCTCGACGTTGGTCTTGAGCGCGGTCTCCTCGATCGACCCTTCCTTCGTGGCACGACCGGAGTTCACGTCGATCGCCACCAGCGCCTCGGTCACCCCGATCACGATGTAACCGCCGGACTTCAGCTGCACGACGGGGTTGAACATGCCCGAGAGATAGCCTTCCACCTGATACTTGGCGAAAAGCGGGGTCTGCTCGGTATAGCGCACGACCTGCTTGGCGTGGCTCGGCATGATCATCCGCATGAAGTCCTTGGCGGTGCGGTAGCCCGTCTCGCCCTCGACCAGGACCTCGTCGATCTCGCGGCTGTAAAGGTCGCGGATCGACCGCTTGATGAGGTCGCCTTCCTCGTAGATCTTCGCGGGAGCGATCGACTTCAGCGTCAGCTCGCGGATCTGCTCCCAAAGCCGCATCAGGTATTCGTAGTCGCGCTTGATCTCGGGCTTGGTCCGCTTGGCCCCGGCCGTCCGGACGATCAGGCCCGCGCCTTCCGGCACCTCCAGCTCGCCCGCGATCTCCTTCAGCTTCTTGCGGTCAGCCGCGTTGGTGATCTTGCGGGAAATCCCGCCGCCGCGCGCGGTGTTCGGCATGAGGACGCAGTACCGGCCGGCGAGCGACAGGTAGGTGGTCAGCGCCGCACCCTTGTTGCCGCGCTCTTCCTTGACGACCTGGACCAGCATGATCTGCCGGACCTTGATCACTTCCTGGATCTTGTAGCGCCGGGCACGCGGACGCCGCGGCTGGGCGATCTCTTCCGCCACGTCCTCTTCGGCAATGGATTCGATCTCGTCGTCAGTGTCGCTGGCATGGTCCACGGCGCGATAGCGCCCGCCGTTGCCGCTCTCGACCGACTCGTTGTGGTGATCATGGTCATGCACGTGGTCATGACCCTCGTCATGCGCGTGCTCGGCCTCTTGCTCCACGATCTCGACCGGTGCGGCCTCGACCAGCGTTTCGCCCGCCTCGTCCTCACCCAGATCGACGACATCCATTCCTGCCGGGCCTTCGGCCACGGCATCGTCGGACTTCACCGCCTCGGCCTTCGGCGCGGGACGCGGGCCCCGGCGGCGCGAGCGGCGGTTCTCTTCCTCTTCCTCGGCGCGGGCCATCGCCCGCTCTTCCTCGATCAGCGCCTTACGGTCTGCGACCGGGATCTGGTAGTAATCCGGGTGGATTTCGGCGAAGGCGAGAAACCCGTGACGGTTCCCGCCATATTCCACGAAGGCCGCCTGGAGTGAGGGTTCGACCCGCGTTACCTTGGCCAGGTAGATGTTCCCGGCCAGCTGGCGCTTGTTTACGGTCTCGAAGTCGAATTCTTCGACCTTGTTCCCGTCGACCACGACCACCCGGGTTTCCTCGGAATGGGTGGCATCGATAAGCATCTTCTTTGACATGTTGGTCCACTGCGCCCCAAGCGCAACGGGTCGCCTGGCGGACCAGACGGTGAAACGGAACGGAGGGGGCGACTTGTCTGAGCGCGGGCAGCGGGCACATGCACCGATCCTCGACCCTTTGGGCCGAAACGATCGCTTGGCAGAATGCTCGCAAGCCTCATCGCGGTTACAATTGAAGGGCCTTTCGGGCCCTCCACCTAATAAAGCCAACAAATCCAATGATCTGCAGGCAATGTGCACGGCCTTGCGGCCGATCCGGCTCCCCAGGGGCGACACGTTTCAACGCGCCCAAGCCCCAAGGGAGAGAATTCTTCGGGCAGTCTGACTGCCTGTCCGCGACCCTAGCGGCAAAAACCGACCAAGGGCAATGGCGAATTTCGCGGCAGGGACGGCGGATCTCAGCGCCAGGCCGCATCCGAGCATTCCCAGTCCGGTCCAGCCGCACCCCTGCCGCAAAGCGACAGCGCCACGACTTCGGGGGCCAGGGCCTCGTTCCAGACCGTGGTCCAGTTGCCCGGCGCCAGCGGGATCGCCAGTGCGGCCCGGACCAGCACCAGGTCCAGATAGTCGGGGTCCAGCTCCTGAAGGTCGATCCGACCGGTGCCCGGGCCCACCGGCGCCATCGCGAGACGCAGCAGAACCCCATCGTCCAAACCGAGTCCACGCTCCAGGGGACCGGGCCCGCTGCGGTACCACGTCGGCGTCGACAGGATCAGGTAGTCGATCTCGCCGGCAACCTGAGCCCGTTCGGTCTCGGATAACACCCTCCGCCGCAGGATGCCTCCCTCGCCCTTGGTCCACTGTTCCAGCGGCAGCTCGATCAGGGGCAGGTCAGACAGGTCCTCGCGTCCTTCCAGCACACCGATGGGAAGCGCCGTGACCCCGTCCACACCACGCCCCAGCAGGACGGCCGAGCAAAGCGCGCTCTCGCAGGTCCAGTCCTCGGCGATCAGCAGGGGACTGCGGTCGGCCATTTTCGGCAGCTCACCCAGAACCTCTCCCGATTCCATCCACCACAGCTGCACGCGCTGCCAGGCGAGGCTGACAAGGGGCACCCCCACCGCCAGCGCTGCAACCAGCGCCAGCCCGCGCAGCCCCGTCCGCCGCCATTTGCCGACGGCAATCATCACCAGAAGGACGATCCCGACCAGCCCGTAAAGCGCCAGCGAAAGAAGGAAGGCCGCGATCCCGTCATAGCAGCCGCCAGAGGTGCATTCCGCCAGCACGGGCGCGGGAAGGCCCGCCAGAACGAGCCCAGCCCCAGGCCATGCCAATCGCCTCATGCCACCACCCACCCGCGCACTCTTGTCATCGGTGAAGATAGGCACGCCCCCGAGGCGGCGACAAGTCCGGGTTCCCTGCTTGCGCGCCTACGGCTTCTTGTCGGCGCCGTGGCCCGCAATAAGCGACGGTGTGTGGCGACGAGTGGCGACTACTTGGTCAACAATCCCTCAACGCCCACAGGCAAACCATTGATTTACCGGGCAACAGGACCGCTGTCCCGCGTGGTCACACATAGTCCCCGCGGCTGAGGCCATACTTGGCCATCTTCTCGTTCAAGGTCCGCCGCGGCAGGCAAAGCTCCTCCATCACCGCCACGATCGACCCCTTGTGCCGCCGCATGGTGTTGTCGATCAGCATCCGCTCGAAGGCCTCGACATAGTCTTTCAACGGCTTGCCTTCCGTGGTCAGCGCCGGCCCCGAAGCCTCGTTCTCGGCCATCAGCAGCGAGGCAATCGACCCCGACCCTCGCCGGTTCTGCAGCACGGCCCGCTCGGCGATGTTGACCAGCTGCCGTACGTTCCCCGGCCAGGGCGCCTGCAGCAGCTGCGCGGCCTCCTGCGCCGTCACCTGCGGCGCGTCGCAGCCGTATTCCTCGGCAAACTGTTCCGACAGCCGGGTGAACAGCTGCAGGATATCCTCGCCCCGCGTCCTGAGGGGCGGCAGCACGATGGTCATCGCCCCCAGCCGGTAGAACAGGTCCGGCCGCAGCGCCTGCTCCAGCGTCGTGTCCGGAGCATGGCTGTTGCAGATCGCGATGATCCGCGTCTCGGGCGGCGTGCCCTGATCGTTGATGAAGGTCAGAAGCCGCGCCTGCAGGGCCGAGGGCATCGCCTCGATATCCTCCAGGCACAGCGTCCCGCCCCGCGCTTCCTCGACCAGCGGCAGCGCCCCGTCCTCGCCCGGACCGAACAGGCGCGCCGCCAGCTTGTCCTCGGACCAGGCCGCGCAGGAGATCGCCACGAACTTCTTCGACGCCCTCGGCCCCACGGCGTGCAGGGCATGGGCCACGAGCGTCTTGCCAGTCCCGGTCTCGCCATCGATCAGGACGTGAGAATCCGCCTGGCCGAGGTCCAGGATATCCTCCCGCAGCCGCTCCATCGCCGGGGACGTGCCGATCAGCTTCTTGATGATGGTGGAGCCATCCGACAGCTCCTTCCGCAGCGCCCGGTTGTCCAGCGTCATGCGCCGCGCCTGGGTTGCGCGCTTGGCAAGCTCGGTCATGCGGTCGGGGTTGAAGGGCTTCTCCAGAAAGTCGAATGCCCCGACCCGCATTGCCTCGACCGCCATCGGGACGTCGCCGTGGCCGGTGATCATGATGACCGGCAGCCCGGAATCCTGCCCCATCAGCCGCTTCAACAGAGCCATCCCGTCCATGCCCGGCATCTTGATGTCGCTGACCACGACGCCCTGGAAATCCGGCCCGATGACCTTTAGCGCCTCTTCGGCACTCGCATAGGTCTCCGTGTCGAACCCCGACAGGGCCAGCCACTGGCTGATCGACTGCCGCATGTCCGCCTCGTCATCGACGATCGCCACTTTCATTGCGCGGGCCATTGGGACCTCTTCATTCTGCTGCTTCCTGTTTGTTGCCAAGGATCGGCAACTGCATCTCGAAAACTGCGCCGCCCCCTTCCCCGTTCCGTGCGGTCAGACGACCGCCCAGATCGGTGACGATGCCCGACGAGATCGCAAGGCCAAGCCCCACGCCTTCGCCGGGTTGCTTCGTCGTGTAGAAGGGTTCGAACAGGTTCTCGAGATCGGTGATCCCGTGGCCATTGTCGCGCACCGTCAGGGTCGCGGTTTCCCCCGCCGACAGAAGAATGTCGATATGCGGGGCCTTGGTATCCTTGGTGGCGTCAAGCGCGTTGCGAAGCAGGTTGATGATCACCTGCTCCAGCCGCAGACGGTCTGCCATGACCATCACGGGCTGCCGCGGCATCCCCCGGCTGATCTTGACCACGCGCGCTTTCAGCTGCGGCTCCATCATCGCCAGCGCCGAGGAAACGCAGGCGCGAAGATCAACCTCTTCAAAGGCTTCGCCGCCCTTCCTTGCGTAAGACTTCAACTGCCGCGTGATCGCGCCCATCCGTTCGATCAGGTCGTCGACCCGCTGGAAGGACGACAGCGCCTCGTCCAGCCGCTTGCGCTGCAACAGAAGCCGCGCGCCCGCGAGGTAGGTCTTCATCGCCGCAAGCGGCTGGTTCAGCTCGTGGCTCACGGCAGCCGACATCTCACCCAGGGCCGCCAGCTTGGACGACTGTGCCAGCGTCAACTCGGCGACCTCCAGATCCTTCTTCACCTTCTCGCGTTCCGCGATCGCGCGCTGCAGCCGGGCGTTCAGAAGCCGCAACTCCGCCGACTCCCGCTGGAACGAGGCCGACCGCGACCAGGCCCGGCGTGAGAGCAGGTAGAAGGTAAACGCCATCAGGATGGCAAATCCCATGATCTCCAGCGCCAGGATCCCGTTCACCTGCTCACGGACCGAGCCATAGGCCGTAAAGGTCGTGATCTTCCAGCCGCGGAAGGGGATGCGGGCCTCGGTGCTCATCACCGCCTCGCCCCGGACATAGGCGTCGGGCGGCTCCTGCGCCCATTCGGTCGTGGCCTGCAAGGCGCGCGAGATGGCCGAGGGCGGGTCGCGCAGCGCCAGGGCTTCCGTCCGCGGCAGCCCGCGCCAGCGCGGCTCGGTCGAAAGCATGACCGTGCCCTCGCTGTCGGTGACCATGATCGCATCCTGCAGGCCCGCCCACGCGCGTTCGTACTTCATCAGGTCGACCGACACGATGATGACGCCCATCACCCGGGACTCTGCCATGACCGCGCGGGAATAGACGAAGTCGAAACCTCCTGCATCGCGCTTGACCGGGGTGAAGACGGTCTCCTTCGCCCGCTGCGCATCGACGAAATAGGTCTCGTTGCGGTGGCTTGTCCCAAGCACGTTCCGGTTCGTGGCACCCACCACGCGCCCGTCCGCATCGACCAGCCGGATCGAGGCGACACCCAGCTGGCTTTGCAGCGAGATCAGCTTGGCCGAGGTGCTGGAGAAATTGCCGTCCTTGAGGGCGGTGATCAGATCCGGGTCGCCTGCCAGCAGAAGCGGCACCACCGAGGTCCGCTGCAACTCGGCCATCAGGTTCCCGGTATAAAGCGCCAGCCGCACTTCGGCCCGGCTGCGGGTATCGGCCGTGTAGCGGTCGGTCAAAAGCCGGTTCGACACCAGCACCACCACCACCGCCAAGATGACCAGCAGCACCACAGCCAGCTTGGCGCGCCAGGGCAGGCCCGGCGTCGTCGTTGGTGCTGCGGTAAGGTCGGTGGCGGTCATGGCCGGAGAGTAGGGCCGCGCCGGAAGGGCCTCAAGCGGAAGGGGCTCAGGCCAGCGCCATCCCGCCCATGAGCGACGCAAAAAGGCCCTTGCCGTCGCTGCTGCCCAGAGCTGCATCGCTGGCACGCTCGGGATGCGGCATCATCCCCAGCACGCGGCGGTTTTCGGACAGGACACCGGCGATGTCCGCCATGCTGCCATTCGGGTTCTGGGCATAGGTGAAAGCGATCCGGTCTTCGCCCTGCAACCGGGCAAGCCCTTCGGCATCAATGGTGTAGTTCCCGTCGTGATGCGCGATCGGAATGGCGATCTCCTGTCCGGGATTATAGGCGCTGGTAAAGCTGGAATCCGTGGTCGCGACCTTCAGCGTCACTGTCCGGCAGACGAACTTCAGCGTTGCATTGCGCATCAGGACGCCCGGCAGAAGCCCCATCTCGGTGATCACCTGGAAACCGTTGCAGATACCCAGGACAAAGCCGCCCCGTTGGGCGTGGGTCCGGATCGCAGCGCTGATCGGAGACTGCGCCGCGATGGCCCCGCAGCGCAGGTAGTCGCCGAAGCTGAACCCGCCCGGCACGCCCACGACGTCCACGCCCTTCGGCAGCTCGCTGTCCTTGTGCCAGACCCGCTCGACCTGGAAACCCGCCCCTTCGAAGGCGCCGGCAAGGTCGCGGTCGCAGTTCGAACCCGGGAAGGTGACGACGGCGGCTTTCATCGGGGCGACTCCTCTGATGGAATGCGCGCCTGATAGCGGAAAGCGCGGACAAGGGCCAGAGCTTGTGCCGGGTCGCAAAGCCGCTAGGCTGACGAACATGCTCGACGACGCCCCCCTCTCCGCCCTTCGCGCGATCTTCGGCGACCGGCTTTCCGTGTCCGCCGCTGCGCTGGCCGAACACGCGCAAAGCGAAAGCCTGGTCTCCGGCGGCCGCCCGGATGCCGTGGTCTTTCCCCGGACGACAGAGGAGGTCGCGGCACTCGCCCGCTGGTCCACCGCCCACCGCATCCCCCTGGTCGGCTGGGGTGCGGGCACCTCGCTCGAAGGCCACGCGCTGGCCGTTGCCGGGGGTGTCGTGGTCAACTTCCGCGACATGGCCACCGTTCTGGAAATCCGCCCCGAGGATCGTCTCGTCCGGGTCCAGCCCGGCATCACGCGCGAGGCGCTGAACCAGGAGCTTCGGACCACGGGCCTGATGTTCTCCGTAGATCCGGGTGCCAACGCCTCGATCGGCGGCATGGCCGCCACGCGCGCCTCGGGCACCACCGCCGTCCGCTACGGCACCATGCGCGACAATGTCCGGGGGCTGGAAGTGGTTCTCGCCAGTGGAGAGGTGATCCGCACCGGCACCGGCGCGCCGAAGTCCTCGGCCGGTTACGACCTCACCGCCCTCTTCGTGGGCTCCGAGGGCACGCTGGGCCTCATCACCGAACTGACCCTCAAGCTCCACGGCCAGCCCGAGGCGGTGATGACCGCCGTGGCCGCCTTCCCGTCGGTTGCCGCGGCCGTCGACTGCGTCATGGCCACGATGCAGATGGGCCTCACCCCCGCGCGGATCGAGTTTCTGGACACCGACACAGTCGCCGCCTGCAACGCCCATTCGCGACTGACCCTGCCTCCTGCCCCGCAGCTTCTGGTCGAATTCCACGGCCACCCCGAGGGCCTGGCAGAAGATGTTGCCCGCTTCCGCACCTTGGCGTCGGACTATGGGGCCGAGGGTCTGGACTGGGCCGAGAAACAGGAAGACCGCAGCCGCCTCTGGGCCGCGCGTCATGCGGCCTACCGGGCGATCCTGGCGTCAAGGCCGGGGGCGAAGGCCGTTGTGACCGATGTCTGCGTCCCCATCTCGCAACTGGCCGAGGCGGTGGAGGAGACACGGGCCGACATCGCGGCGTCCGGCATCCCCGGCCCGATCCTGGGCCATGTCGGCGACGGGAACTTCCATGCGATCCTGATGGTGGACCCGGAGCGGCCGGACGAGGTGAAAACCGCCAAGGCGCTGGCAGGCCGGATGGCCGAACGCTCGCTGCGTCTGGGCGGCACGATCACCGGAGAGCATGGCGTGGGCTTCGGAAAGCTCGGCCTGATGGCGGCCGAGCATGGGGCGGGCTGGCAGGTCATGGGCGCGGTGAAAGCCGCGCTCGACCCGCTCAATCTCATGAACCCGGGGAAGGTCGTCCCGGGTCAGGGTTGATCAGAGATCAAAGCTCGACCGGCGGAACAGGCCGTTTTCGACCTCGCGCTGGCGGCGCTCCAGATCGGTGCGGCTGACCGAGGCGTTCAGGTAGGCGCGCTCAAGGTCGGCGATGCGGGGGAACCCGGAAACCAGCGATTTGAACAGGTTGAACATTGGAGAGATCCTTTCTTCGTACCCGGAAGATAGGACGCTGCAGCGCAGCATTGTAGGGACAAGCCGTGAAGTCCGCCATGCGCGCACTGCATGGGTCGTCCCAGTTCCGCCGCAGCTTTGCGCAGGCAGCCTAGCCCTGCAGCAAGGCCCGCGCCGCCGCCCGCGCGGCTTCGGTCACCGTGTCGCCGGCCAGCATCCGGGCGATCTCCTCGACCCGCTCCTCGGCCCCAAGCCCCGTGACGGTGGACAGCGTCTGGCCCTTCGCCACCCGTTTCTCCACCCGCCAGTGCCGCGCCCCGAAGGCCGCCACTTGCGGCGAATGCGTCACCACCAGCACTTGCGCGCCCTGGGCCAGCGCCTTCAGCCGCCGCCCCACCGCATCCGCCGTGGCCCCGCCCACGCCCCGGTCGATCTCGTCGAAGATCAGCGTGAGGCCGGGGCTGTCCCCCGTCAGGCAGACCTTCAGCGCCAGAAGGAACCGGCTCAGTTCCCCACCCGACGCGATCCGGTTCAGCGGACCCGAAGGCGCTCCGGGGTTGGTAGCCACCGTGAAGGTCACCGCATCCGCCCCCTCCGGCCCCGGATCGCCTGCCGTGACCTCGGTCACAAAGACTGCCCGCTCCATCTTCAAGGGCGCAAGCTCCGCCGCCATCGCAGCATCCAGCCGCTTCGCCGCGGCAATGCGCGCCTTCGTCACCCGAGCCGCCTCGGCCGCAAAGGCAGCCTCCGCCTCGGACACGGCCTTCCCGAGCTTCGCCAGACCCGCCGCGCCGCCGTCGATGGCCGCCAGCCGCGCCCGCAAGCCATCGGCAAAGCCGCCCAGATCGTCCGCCAGCACGCCGTGCTTCCGCGCCAGCGCCCGGATCGCGAACAGCCGCTCCTCGACCCGCTCCAGCTCACCCGGATCGAAGTCCAGCGCCTCCAGCGCCCGCTCCACCCCGGACTGAGCCTCCCCCAGCTCGATCAGCGCCCGATTCAGGGCGTCCATCGGAGCGTCGAGACGCCCCTCGGCCTTCTCCGCCGCACCGTCAAGCCAGCGCAGCGCATCGCGCATCCGGCCCTCGGCGCCCTCGTCGGACAAGGCCATCAGTGCCTTCGCCACGTCCTCGCGAATCCGCCCCGCCCCCTGCATCAGCCGACGACGAGCATCCAGCGCCTCGTCCTCGCCCGGCTGCGGGTCCAGCTTGTCCAGTTCCGTCACCGCATGGCGCAGGAACTCTTCCTCGGCCGCCGCCCGGGCCAGTGCGCCCTCGGCTTCGGCAAGCGCTGACCGAGCCTCCCGCTGCGCCGCCCAGGCCGCCCGCAAACCCGAAAGGTCCAGCCCCGCAAACGCATCCAGCAGCGCCCGGTGACCCCTGGGATTCAACAGCCCGCGGTCGTCATGCTGGCCATGCAATTCCACCAGATGGTCCGACAGGTCCCGCAGCACCTCGCCCGAGACCCTCCGGTCGTTGACAAAGGCCGTCTTGCGCCCGTCCGCCGCATTGACCCGGCGCAGGATCAGCTCCCCGTCTGCAGGGTCCGGGGCCTCGATCCCGGCCTCCTCCAGCACCCGCCGCGCCGCATGGCCCGGGGCCAGGTCGAAGACCGCCGTCACCTCGCCCTGCGCCGCGCCCGCGCGGACCAATTCTGCGCGGCCCCGCCACCCAAGGACAAAGCCCAATGCATCCAGCAGGATCGACTTCCCCGCCCCGGTTTCGCCGGTCAGCACGTTGAGGCCCGGCTCAAGCTCAAGGCTCAGCCGGTCGATGATCAGCACATCGCGGATGTCCAGGCTACGCAGCATGGGCGGCCTCGTCGGGTGCGCGGCAGCGCACCATCCTTACAACCACTCGCCCTTCACCATCTGGCGATAGATTGTGCGCAGCCAGCCTTCTCCCTTGGCCTCCGGTGACAGGCCCTTGCCCTTCAGCAGGCGGAACGTGTCGTCGTAGAAGGGCGAGGCCTGGTAGTTGTAGCCCAGGATCGCGCCGGCGGTCTGCGCCTCGTCCGTCAGGCCAAGCGCCAGGTAGCATTCCACCAGCCGGTGCAGCGCCTCGGCGGTGTGGGACGTGGTCTGGAAATCGGCCACCACGGTGCGGAAGCGGTTGATCGCCGCCGCATAGTGCCCGCGCTTCAGGTAATAGCGCCCGACTTCCATCTCCTTCGCCGCCAGCTGGTCGAAGGCCAGGTCGAACTTCAGGATCGCCGAACGGGCATATTCGCTGTCCGGATAGGTTTCGATGACATCGCGCATCCCCTGAAGCGCCTGGAAGGTGATGCCCTGGTCACGACCCACATCGTCGATCTGGTCATAGTAGGACAGCGCCATCAGATACATCGCATAGGGTGCGTCCTCGTCGCCCGGATAGAAGTCCAGGTAACGCTGCGCCGCATCACGCGCCTCGGGATATTCCTTCGCCTTGTGATGGGTGAAGGCCTGCATGATCAGCGCGCGCTTGGCGTATTCGGTATAGGGATAAAGCCGCTCGACCTCCTGGAAATAGACCAGCGCGTCCTTCGGCTTCCTGCTGGTCTCAAGCTCCAGCTCACCCTTCTTGTAGATCTCTTCGGCGGTATAGCTGTCGAGCGCCCTTTCGGTCGACCCGAGGCTTGCGCACCCGGCCAGCGTCGATACCAGAAGCGCCGTCTTGAGGAACCCTGCGCCGGGCCGTCTGCCTGACATTCTTCGCCTATCCAACCTGCAGCCGGGCGGTTTGCCCCACCGTGCCTCACTTCGTTGCGCCCGTCCTAGCACAGAAAAATCCGGGGCGCAAAACGCCTTTCGTGACTTTTCAGGAGGCTGTGATGTCCGACCGGCAGTCAGGCGCGCAGAGGCAGATCGCCCGCATGAACGCCCACGCCCGGCAGCTTGCCCAGCGTGCGCGGGTTGCAATCGACGATCTCGAAAGCCTCGGGATCCGCGAACAAAGTGCGCAGAAGCCGGTTGGTCAGCGCATGTCCCGCCCGCTCGCCCACATAGCGGCCCAGGATCGGCCCGCCCGCCAGTGCAAGGTCGCCGACGGCGTCCAGCATCTTGTGGCGCACGGGTTCATCCGCGTGGCGCAGACCGCCCGGAGACAAGACCTGATCGCCGTCGAAGACCACCGCGTTCTCCAGCGTGCCGCCCAGCGCAAGGCCACGGGCCCGCATCGCATCGACGTCCGCCTGGCGGCAGAAGGTGCGGCTGTCCGAAAGCTCGCGCACGAAGGCGCCATTGGCCATGTTGAGCGTGCGCGACTGCACCCCGATCGCCTCGTCGGCAAAGTCGATGCGGAAGTCGATCTCCAGCATCTCGGCCGGTTCCAGGCGCGCAACGGCATCACCATCGCGCACTTCCACGGCTTTGCGGATGCGGACCGCGCGGACCGGCAGATCCTGCTCCTCAAGTCCGGCGGCCAGGAATCCCTCGACGAACGGAACGGCCGAACCGTCAAGGATCGGCACTTCCGGGCCGTCGATCTCGATCACCGCGTTGTGGATCGCGAAACCGGCAAGGGCGGCCATGATGTGTTCGATGGTGGAGACCGAAACGCCATCGGCATTCTCGATCACGGTGCAAAGCTTGGACGGTGTCACCTGGTCCCAGCGCGCCAGCACCATCTGGTCACGGTCCGCCACGTCAACCCGGCGGAACCAGATCCCGTGATCGGCCGTTGCCGGACGCACGACCATGCGCACGGGCGCTCCGCCGTGCAGGCCAACACCGGTGAAGGCGGCAGGTGATTTTAGAGTGTTCTGCACGTCTCGCTCAACCTCGTGTGGAGCGGGTTCCATTCCCGTTCCGATTGAACGTTAGGTATTCGTTAGGGGTTTGAAGCTCAACTCACTCTTTGTGACGGTATATGTCAGCTTTGAAACATGCCGCAAATCATTGATACAAAAAGAAAAGGCCCGGTTACCCGAGCCTTTCCGAAAGGTTGATGCCGCGTTCTTTTCAGTTTGCCTGGCGGCGCAGGAAGGCAGGAATCTCGATCCGGTCCTGATCGGAACCCATGTCGTGATCGTCGTCGTAAGCGGTGACCGGCGGCTGGGTGCGGGCCGCAGGGGCCGTCGGGTTCGCCTCCAGGTGACCCGCCATCCGGTTGATCAGCGAGCCGATGCCGAAGCGGGGCTTGGCTGCGCCGGCGGCCGACGGTGCCGGAGCGGGGGCGGCAACAGGCGCCGGGGCGGTGCGGCCGAACTTGGCGGGCGCAGCGCCCGGACGGCTGACCGCGG